>BNJU01004429.1_pt1 | contig 278857 bp, 322 predicted proteins | sample 8539281 | NCBI WGS metagenome assembly BNJU01 (sample SAMD00202456, study PRJDB9452) | human saliva metagenome | isolation source: human saliva | place: Japan
ATGACCTGGTTTGACAAGGTTCTGTTTTAGGCGATTTCAAAACACCTTGATTTCAATATCCGATAGTTTTTCTACTGCCTTTTTATTTTCAAAAATTTGTATAAGTTATATTGTATGAGGAAATTTCCCTTTTGTTTCTGATGAAGAAATAGCATATTTTTCAACTATTTTTTTCTTCTTATCAAATATGAAATATTCCACTTTATAAAATCAATCACTACTTTTTCTCAAACAGATTTTTTTATAAATAGGTTATATGATTCCAAGTGAAAGATATTGAACAAAGTAACTAATATTAATTACGATCTATTTTTAACTTCATAGAAAAAGTTTTTCTTGTATCATGCGGTACCGAATGTAAAACATCCTAACTTTCTATTAGCTGAACTAAATAATAAAATATTTTTCACCTCAAAAAGCACAAATGCTTTCTTTTATACTCTATTTTTATTACGACTCAAGTTTTCTGAATACTAAAACATCATCCTGAGCTAAACCTTCACAGCTAGATTCATCCATATCTTTTTAATAATTTCTCCCATCCAATGTTATCTTCCCACCAATCATTCGGTAAAGCCATACCTCTCCATACTTCAGATCCTGTTATTTGTTCTCTTACAGTTATTGACAACATTAATGCTAGTCAAACGTAATTTTCATCGACAAAACCTTGAAAAACCATCATGCATTTGACTTAATAATTCATCTTTTTGAATTTCTTGTTTGAACGTATCAAAATAACCATTTGGAAATTTTTCTCTGAAAAATTTTTCCAAAAATCTCAGAGGCTCTATAAAAAAATATTTTTCGAGAGTTCCTCTTCCTCTTTTTTAGTTGACATAGGATAGCAACGCCAATAGAATATTTCTTCCATGTATTTTTCATCAATTTTTCCTACCACCTCCGAGTAGGGGATGCAACCAAAATAATGCCAAAATTGACAAACTGTACAAAGTGTATATCCTTTTATGTTGAAACTTACATCGTGAGTTAATTCGCTTAATCATTTTTCTGAAATGATTGAAACTTCCCATAATACCATGTTCTCACTTCCTCTTCTAAAACTAAATTATTTTCTCATCTGCTTTGAATAGTACCGAATATATTATTCATCAACATATAATTTAATCATCTATAAATCTCACCAACCTTTGGAAACGTTTGGGAGATGGATATCCATACTTTGGCATTGTTCAGGTTATCCCAATACACAACAAAACTATCACCATCTAAATCTGCAAATCAATGACTTCTCCATCCTTATAACTAGGCTTTGTCTGTCTCTTTTCTAAGTATTCAATCCGTTCTTTAATCGCTGCGTTTTTTCATCGTATTTATCAAAGGAAATATAAGAATGATACCTAATATAACAGTGGAGATCAGTCCGATTAGAATGAATTTGTTTTCTTTACTCATATTCAAATTTCTAGCTCCTTTCTCATAATCGACCTATGGTACATCACCAATTAGAAAAGGTTTGATCCCAATTCTACCATTCGTCAGGATCGGTTGAACTATAGTCATCATCATATACCTCTTCCAATGTTGTTTTTTTCCGTCCCATGTATCTCCTATATTTACTGTTTTAAAATAATCACTGTCAACTTTTTCATAGTATTTTTATGCTATTAAGTTCCTTCCATACCACAATATAATAGCGTTTCATCTTATCTTCATCTTCTTTATTATGATCGATATAAGAGTTGTTAGTCCATTTATCTATAATGATTTTTCTCCATAATCTCATTATCCTGATATCCCAATGGATTATTTTTGTTCTCTTAATAATTGTTCTTGGCGCTCTGAATAACTCATACTGGTACTACCAGAATTTATTAAACTGACAATCATGATAGCAATCACTACAACAGATGTAGCCCACCCTGTAAGTAATTTTTCTATTAAAAATCATACATACTTTATTTTCTCCATTTCAAAACTCTTCTTATAGCATTCATGCTAAAGTGCCTTCCCTACAAAATGACTTTTTCATAATCGATTCATTATATCATAGATTAGGCGGTAATGAGATCATTTTCGGAGTGCTTCATAACAAAATACTAATTAATATCTTTTAACTATTAAAAAAACTTTTTGATTCAGAAGGTAAAATTAAACTAAGTAACAAAATTTATTACTTAGTTTAATTTGCTCAGTCTTCATCAATACTATTATTAGTTATTTTTCCAAGCAGAATTAATCTTAAAAATAGATATTTCTTTATGTTTATCCGATGTATCATAATATGATAATCTTACATCGTCAAAACTTTCACCTTTAAAAATCTTTTTGTAGTAAAAAAATTCTAGATCAAATCTTTTTATTTCACCACCATCTAGTAAGAAAGAATTTGAACCATTATCTCCAAAATATTCTTTTCCTTTTTAGTACTATAATGAGTTGCTTGTTTCATAGTACACACATATTTATTACACGAGTAAAGAGATAGATTGACATTTCTAATAATTTGTTTAGTAGATTTTTGTATTATGTAATTCAATCCATAAAAGGAACATTAAATAAAATTCCATCTGATGTTGCGCTAAAACCCCATGCCATTTTTGTTGACTTACTATAGACAGATTTTTATATATAATGACTTTTTCCCTTATTAGATAGTAAGTATGTAAAAATAAGTTTGAGCAAAAAAGCCAATTAAAAGTTGAAACCAAAGATATTAACGCCCCCACTATGAGCAAAACAAATTCTTTATTTTTAAAAATTCCCATTAGAAAAATTCCTCACTTTTTCCATTAAAAATATATCTTATTTGTAATTTTGTCATTTACCTCCCTAAGTTCATCTTTACTTTTTGTCAGAGGTCGATATCAAGATCATCCAGCAAACCAAATTCTTTTTCTAACTCCAATAATAACTGTATTAACTTTGTTTTAACGTTACTTAAAATTTGTAAAAATGTTGTCTTACTGATGATTTGTTCTAATCTTATGCATCTTATCAAACCTCCACTGTTATGACTTACAACTCCAGCAAAATCTATTAAATTAAAGATAATCTCACTCTTGCTTTTAATCGAATTTTCCAATATATTCACTCCATCTTTTATTACTCTAGTTTTTATAATATCTTGTAATTCCTTATCAAAAATATGATTCTGATAAGGGTTGTTGTCTTATTAAAGTGCTAGCATTATATCCACTGTACATAATCATATAAGTTACATTCTTACGGTAATCAGGTATAATACTATTATTCGTATAACCATTCAACTCATTTTCTATCCATTTTTTTGAAGTTCGGAGTTATCTAATTCATAAGAAATAACCAACAATCTTCGAAGGGCACTTTCAATTGTTATCCTATCCTGGGCAAGATCTTTAATTATTTGACTTTTTAACCATTAGTAATATCTCCTTTTTAACCAACTATTTACTCCAAGTATATCACACATTTAATTTTAAATTATGCTTCTAGTTCTATCAATAAATTAAAATATTTTTGTTTTATATTTTGGGATTTATGATATATTTTTTAGTCGAAAAAGGCTATAATTTTAAATTTTTTTAAAATAATATATTGCATACTCCATCGATACAGTAATTTTTTTATTAGAAAAGACGATTTAATGAATGTATTTATAATGTTTCATGCAGAGCGCTATAAACTAATTTTAGATAAAAACAATATTTGTTATTGTGACAGTTTCAAGGGAATCAAGATCCTTATATTTTTGCCCCGAGATTCCTACACTCTTATTATAAAATTAACAGCTTACCCATTAGTAAAATGAAAAAGGGGATACAGTTATATGAGCTTACTAAAGACAATTCACAAAAAGGAAAAGTGGTTTTGTGATTTAATATTCGTTATCGATGAAATTAAAATTTGGAACCCTTTACCAGGTTATGGTAGTTTTGATTATAAAAACGATTATAGATTATCAGATATCACTAAATATATTACTCACAAAAGAGAGGAAGAGATCATTTCTATTGGGCAGGGTATAGATCATCCAAAGGGGAAAATGCCCATAAAAGAATTACTCTTTTTGCAAACCCGAAAGAAAGTTTTCAACCACTAGATAGTGATAATAACTTAATTTGCATGGATGAGCTCTGCCATGAAAATACCCGAATTGAGACTTTTTCAACCATAAAAAGGAGGTCCTAGAGGTTGTCCTAAGACAGTAATAGATGAAAATCAATTCAACAAAATCAAAGAGTTCATAGATAAACGAGTACATAAAAAAACTACACGGAGACCAACTTCAAAAATACGTGAAAAAAACATGAGAAATTACTAAAAAGAATAATGCATTACTCTAAATAATTATGTAACTTTAATTCATATAATCTTAAATTTTTTTATTATAAAATTCTTGAAAGGCTTCAATGTGTTTTATGATATTCATAAACTTTTCCGAAAAAGACCTATTTTTCCCGAAAGTTTAGGATGCTTTCATTACAGTCGATATCTCTGGAATAGAACATGAATATTACCAAAAAGGCAGTAAAGCATATAATAAAAGCACTTCAACAATATAATAAGTAGAAATAGAGCGATGAAGTTTTGATTTCTTATTTATATTAGGTTATAAGAAAACACCCTGAAAGATAGATGGAAATCTAACTTTTGGGGTGTTGTCAATCTAAAAGCGTTGAATATGTCTTTATTTTTGTGAGTGAGACACGGAAATCATTGTATTTGCTGTAATCAAAACTCTTCATTGAGACCTGTTACAAATACAATTGGTGTATAATGTCCCTCTTCCAAAAATGAAACCGGCTTTTTACCTTGGCATTGGCTCCCCCAAGTCCAGCAATTCCTGGAAGAAGGGCATCAAAAAGCTCCAGGTTCGTCTGTTTCCCAGTAATAGATATTACCAGAAGCTTGAACAGCTTTTGCTCTAGTCGTTGCTGTACGAATTGGGTTCACATCTGCTTGATAAAAGTTTGCTGTCGTAGTGACCGTTCCGTCCGCAGCCACTGTCATTTGGACATCTTTTGCGATTTCAGTTGTACCTGTCCAAGTCCCTACCAGCTCTGCAGGAACCATTTGAGATGAATCTGTAGCTTTGTCACCACTTGTTGTATTAGACGCTGTGGTTGTTTGACTTGATTGTGTTGTTTCTTCTGAACTAGATTCAGTAGCTTTTGTATTTTTTTCTTTTTTAGAAGACTGATTTGTTTTATTCTGACCAGATTTCATAGAAGTCTGTGTTTCTTTTACAGAAGAACTGTTCTCCTCTTTTTTAGAACCACAAGCTACTAGTAGAGTTGCAGAAGTTAAGCCTAAAAGTGCTAAACTTGTCCATTTTTTCATAATTATGATACCTCACCTAAATTTATATTAGCTATTATATTACAAAGTTATAGAATGTCAAGTGTTTTTGAAATATTTTTGTAACATTTGTAATTTATCTAAATTTTTAAAAGGGTGGCGCATAGGGGTTACAAAGTAAAAGATTTCTATATTCTTTGTTACATAATCATCAGAAATAGAAAATCAACGTAAATAAAATGTTGTTGGAGTTTCATTGGTACAGAAAGTAATTCAACATCAAAAAGCCCGTCACAACAGGCTTTTTTTAATGTATCATTGATGCCGATTGCAGGGATCGAACCTGTGACCTACGCGTTACGAGTGCGTTGCTCTACCAACTGAGCTAAATCGGCGGTTACCTTCTTAGTATAGCACTCTGATAGCGGATGTCAAGCACTTTTAGTTGATCTTTTTAATCAGAATCTGACATGGATTCTGTGGATCCCATAGTTGCGGAAAAATCTCTAATTATTTAAAACCAAGACTGCGATAAAAGACATTTGTTCGGTCATAATCTTTATTTGAACCTTCTGCGACTGTTTTGACCTGTAGGTAGCCCACTTGTTTGACTGCTTCTCTTTCTATAGTCGTAATTAATTCCCTTCCAATTCCTTGACCTTGGAATGATTTTTTCACGCCTAGACAGTCACTTCACTCGAATATGATAAACTTATAAACCCTACTACATCACTTTCTTGATAAGCAGCCCAAACTCGTAAATCCTTAGCTCCTTCAATGTAGGCTTGCGTGCTTTCTGGTATTCCAAACCATTCTGGCAAATCCCTTAAAATCTCAGCGACAACTGCCATTTTTTGATCTTCACCCTTGACTTCTTTAATTACAAACATCATAAGTTCCTTTCTTGATTTTAGTCTTACTTTACCTCTTACGAACCAGCACTTTCGTAGGCATCTAAGCCCCTATCCCAGAGTTTCAAGGAAATAGCAAAAAAGACAAGGGAAATCAGAATCAAACCACCAATGTTAAAGAGCCCATCCTTGTCCTGCAAGAAATAGCTGGCAGGATAGTAGGCCGTAAAGGCAAATGGCACGATAAAACTGATCAACCAACGAAGGAGCGAATTGTAAATAGAAATAGGATACTTGGCAAAATCATTAAACATATAGAAAATGTAAATCATAGCACCTGACTGCTTGGTCCAAAAAGCGATGCTGGCTGTCGCGATTTTTAAAGAAGTGTAAATCAAGGTCGCAAAAGGAATACAAACTAGGAAAAGCAGGAATTTTGGAAGAGTCCAAGAGATGCTAGTTACTGTTGTTCCTAATAGAATACCACCGACCAAAAGTTCACCCAAGGCATCAATCTGAAAGGTCTCAACGAGGATGTGAAAGAGAGGATTGATAGGACGAGTCAGATACTTGTCAAACTCCCCTTTTCGAACTAGTCGTTGACCTAAGGCCCAGAGATTGTCAAAAAAGAGATGGTCCAATCCCTTGGGAATCAAGGAAAATCCATAGATAAAGGCAATCTCTTGAAAGGTCCAACCTTCTAGCGAGGGGAATGTGTTGAAAGATGACATTGAGAAACAAGAGGTTTCAGGCCTTGAGTCAGAAAGACTCCCAACACACCTACCACAAAATCCACCTTGTATTCCATGATTTGCTTGATGTACTGTCTGATAAAAAAATCAGATGCATGCGTTGATATTTTTTTCATACTAACCTCCCTGAATGGTGATAAATGACTGGACTCGTTTCCAAATCAACTGAGACAAGCCCACCATCACTATAAGCCAGAAAAAAAGCTGAAGCAAAAAGTGCTTGAAGAATCTGACTAGCATCGTATTTCCCAACAATAATCATGACCGGAGTGTAAATTAAGGATGAAAAATGGCAGAAGGACAGAATATCTGAAATCACCTTTTGGAAAAAAAAAGCTAAGGGAATCAAACTCCCAGACATAAAGGCCACTATTGAAGTCTTTAAGTAGATTGGAACCCCATAGATTTTTTTAAATACAAAGGCTGAAAATCCAAAGCAGATATTAAAGAAAAAGTTAATCAGATAGGCTAGCGTTAAGCTAAAAGAGATAAAGGGATAGTTAGTCCCAGCACTTCTACAATCCCTTGCCCAGATAAGATTTTTCATCAAAACCATGACACTTAAAAATGGCAGTCCAACAGAGATAAAAATCAACCACTTGGAACCAAGTTCCGTGAAAAAGGTAAGAAGTCGCAAAAATGCACTGGTCTCAACAAACGCATGATAATGGAGCCATCCTTGACCTCATCTCCAATCATAAAGGAAGCTATCCGACCTGGTCAGAAGATTGGTCACAAAACTCATGATGATGTAGAGGGTGATATCCGCCATACTGAAGCCCTGAATCAAAAGGCTCCTGGGAGGAATCAAAGACAGCCTTCCAGAGATAGAAAAGCCACAAAAAGCACCCCATGACATCGCCAATCCGATAAAGAATAAAGTTGACTCGATAGCTAATCAACTCCTGAATCCCTGCATTGATAAAGGGTTTATAACGTCTCCACAATTTGACCATCTTAGAGCTCCTTTCGATAGAAGCGACGGATAATATCCTCAATATCCGTATCTACCATCTTCAAATCACGGACTTCAAAATCAGATAAGGTTTGCTTGATAATATCGGCCGACTGGTAGCGGGAACTATCGAATTCAATATTGAGAGTATTTCCTTGTCTATCAATGGACATATCAGGCAAGCCCTCATAATGAGAGAGGAGATGATTTTGACCTGGCGTCAGCTCAAAGGAGAGAGTCTTCATCTTGCCAAAGGTCTCCTTGAGCTGGCTAACCGTTCCATCAAAAATCTCTTGCCCCTTATCAATCATAAAAATCCGATCACAGAGTTGCTCAATATCACTCAAATCATGAGTAGTCAAGAGAATAGTTGTCTCTTCCTCCTGATTAATCTGAGTAATGGCCCGGCGAATGTTGTCCTTGACCGACACATCCAAACCAATAGTCGGTTCATCTAAAAAGAGAACCTTGGGATTGTGAAGTAAGGAAGCCGCAATATCCGCCCGCATCCGTTGACCTAGTGAAAGAGTCCGCACAGGATCCTTGATAAATTCCTTCAAATCCAAAAACTTCATTCAAAAAGTCCATGCGCTTTATGGAAAAAGCGAGTCCGGTACATCATAGATCTCTTTCAAAACCGTGTAGGGTCTCTTGCAGAGCCAAATCCCACCATAGCTGGGTGCGTTGTCCGAAAACGACTCCAATATCCTTGACATAATCTTGGCGATTATCCTGGGGAATCTTGCCGTTAATCCGACAAAAGCCAGATGTGGGCTTCAAAATTCCTGTCAGCATTTTGATGGTGGTTGACTTCCAGCACCATTTGCCCCGATAAATCCTAAAATCTGCCCTTTTTGGAACTTCAAAAGTTAAATCCTTGACCGCTTCAAAGGTCTGCTTTTCAGGATGAATAAAGGAGCGTAAGGCTCCCTTTAACCCCGGCTCCTTAACTGTCTTCACAAAATTTTTTTCCGAAGATGTTGCACTTCTATCATTGCCATATCTATCTCCCTATCGTAAGAAGCAACATTGTATTTTTGACTACAAATATTCTAAATCCTTACTTTCTACACTTTCTCAATATTATTACAGAAGGCTTTATACCAACCTATTATAATCTAATAAAAATAGGAATGCAAGCGTTTGCTTATTGATTATGAAATTAGAGATTTCTCTCTTAAAATGAAACTTTTAATCAAAAATTCTGTTAAATAGTTTCCTTAAGACACCAAAAAAACCACCCTCACGGGGCAGGTTTATTGTTAAGAAAAAGAATTTTTTTAATCGAGAAAAATTAACGATTCTACTGTTAATCCTTCAGCATTTAATTATTATCATCAGTCTCAATGGATTTTTAAGCCCTCAATTATTCTCTAAAAAAATTCTTTAATGCGAGAAACAATAGCATCGCTTTGATAATGATAGAGGTCGTGAGGCGCATCCATATAGTCGACTTGAACATTAGACTGGTCGCTTGCAAATCTCTCTGCATAACGTTGCCACTCTGATTGGCTAAAGGTCGTGCCTTCACCGTTAGAAACCAGGAGTAAGGCTGGAATTTTTCGGATTAATGCTAGATGGAACTTTCTTAGCATTTTTCCTTTTGCCAAACAGGGATTCATGAAGCATGGCTTGTGACATCAACTGCTTATATGCTAGTAATTTATATTGTTGTCGTTCAGTTTCAGTCAGAGTTGGATTTTTTTATAAAAAGGACTCAGGGAAATAGCGTAATAAGCCAATCTTACTGCTCCAATAAGCCACAGTAAGCAAGGCCTGATTATCCTTAAATCTTCATAGCTCGCTGGTAAGGCCCAATCCAGGCCAATCAAAGCCTTCACTTCATTTGGATATTTCTCTTGCCAAGCAAGACTCTCTAAACTAGCCATAGAATGCGAAATAATCACATAAGGACCTGAAACATGAGCTTGCGCCAAAGCTTGACGGGTCTCAGAAAGGACCTCCATCACATCTCTTGAACGATCACTATCTTCACTAAAACCATATCCTGCTCGCTCCACGACAACAACTTTGTATTTTTTGGATAGGGAATCTGATAGATTCTTAAAGTCTAAAATAGGAGAGGCGATACCTGCACCGGAAAGAAAAACGATTGTTTTAGGTCCTTCTCCTTTAACAGAGACATTCATTCGATGTCCATTGACTGTAACTTGTTTACCAATGGGTGTGAGAAGCTTACTTTCATTTCGTAAACTGAATTGATGAAAAACAAATGTAGCACCTAAAAAGAGCAGGAGAAAGCCACAAACGATCCAGCTCCACAGTTTGAATTTTTTCATAGGCATATTGTACAAAAATTAACCTCTGGAAGCAACCTTTCCCAAACAAAAAAACAAGATCCACATGGGACCTTGCTTTCCTGTTTTTAATTAAGCTTTGCCTTCTGAACCGAATACGTCGATACGTTCTTCAACAGCTGCAGTAATTGCTTCGAAACCTGGTTTCAAGAATTTACGTGGGTCGAAGAGTTTCTTCTTGTCGTATTCTGCTTCGTTTGCATCGTATTCACGTACGAATTGACGAGTAGCATTTGCAAATGCGATTTGGCATTCAGTGTTAACGTTAACTTTTGCAACACCAAGTTTGATAGTCGCTTGGATTTGATCATCAGGGATACCTGATCCACCGTGCAATACGATTGGGAATCCTGGAACAGCTTCAGTCAATTTTTTTGCAAGTGGTCAAGGTGAAGACCTTTCCAGTTTGCTGGGTAAGGACCGTGGATGTTACCGATACCTGCGACCAAGAAGTCGATTCCTGTAGCAACCATTGCTTTAGCGTCTTCGATTGGTGCCAATTCACCGTCACCGATGATACCGTCTTCTTCACCACCGATAGTACCAACTTCAGCTTCTACTGAGATACCTTTAGCATGAGCTTTTTTCAACGACATCTTTCGCCAATTTAAGGTTTTTCTTCAACTGGAAGGTGTGAACCGTCAAACATGATTGAAGTGTAACCAGCTTCGATACATTCAAGAGCATCGTCGTAGTGACCATGGTCAAGGTGAATAGCAACTGGTACAGTGATACCCATTGATTCTACAAGGTTTTCAATAAAGGGCTTTACATACTTTGTAACCACCCATGTATTTAGCAGACACCCATAGAAGTTTGGATAAGTACTGGAGCTTTCTTAGCTTCTGCTGCACGCAAGATAGCTTGAGTCCACTCAAGGTTGTTTGTGTTAAATCCACCAACTGCATAACCATTGTCACGAGTCGCTTGGACAAATTTTTTTCTGCTGAAACGATTGCCATTTAGTCATAGGCCTCCTATATTTTTTTGTGGGGTTAATCCCACTTACATTGTTTATTTTATCACTTTTTAGATGAAATTGCTAGTTTTTCCTGTGCCTTTAAGCGATTTCTTACGATAAATGAGGAGGAACCCTCTCCCTCCTAAGACTTCCATCCTATTCAAAAAGCAAAAAAAGGGAGCTTAAGCCCCTTTCAATCCTTCTCTTTAAAATTTTTTAACGAAAGGAGAAAAGCAATCCCGCAAATCACAAGGAGTCCACCTGCGACCCATTGAGAATAGAAATAAGCGACAAATAACTGACTGTCGGTAAACATTTTCCCAAGAAGTCCGTTTAGCAATCCCTCAAGAAAGGGAATATTCTCACACACAGCAAGGATTGAGGCAAGAAAGAGAATACTGCCCGCTATCAGAAAAAGATAAAGAATCCATTTTTTGATTCTTTTTTCATCTCTGAGCAGATACTTAGAAGCAATCGCCACTAAAAAAATGAAAACATTCCATATGTTTAAGGCGATAAAATATCTAAAAGTATCCTTGTATGCGCCTATCCCCATCGCTAAAATCAGGATAGGACCGAAAAAATTAATGGCACTTCCCAATAGTGCAAAGAGGCCATCGACCAAAACCAGATACTTTTTCTTCATGTTCTCACCTCATCTCACACCTATTCTACCACAAAGAAATTTGAAAACAAAAAAAGATAGCCGAAGCTATCTTGATCCGATGCGGAGAGAGGGACTTGAACCCTCACGACCTAAAGCGGTCACAGGATCCTTAGTCCTGCGCGTCTGCCAATTCCGCCATCCCCGCGATTGAGTACTTTACTAGTATATCAATCAACGACTTTTTTGTCAAGATTTTTTTCAAACTTTTTTCAGAGTTTGTCATTTTTTCACAAAAAGGGAGCAGGTCGATCGACCTGCTCCCTTGATTTTTATTTGCTATCGTGGTTTTCAACTGCCGCTGTGATAAAGGCTGTGTAAAGTCCTTCTGGGCGGTTTGGACGGCTTGACAATTCTGGGTGGTATTGGCAAGCGACAAAGAATTTGTTTTCTGGGATTTCAACGATTTCGACCAAACGGTTGTCTGGTGAAACGCCTGAGAAGACAAAACCTGCTTCTTCGAACTGTTCACGGAAAGCATTGTTAAACTCATAACGGTGACGGTGGCGACGTTGCACCACTTCTTGATTGTCATAGGCAGCGGCTGCTTTTGATCCTCGTTTGAGTTTAGATGGGTAAAGACCGAGACGGAGCGTTCCTCCCATGTCTTCCACATCGATTTGGTCCCGCATGATATCGATAATTGGATACTTGGTTTCTGGATCCAATTCGGATGAATTGGCCCCTTCCAAGCCTAAAACGTGACGGGCAAATTCGATACAGGTTAACTGCATACCCAAGCAGACACCCAACATTGGTACGTCCTGTTCACGCGCATACCTGATGGCTTGAATTTTCCTTCTGTTCCCCGTTGACCAAAACCACCTGGGACGATGATCCCATCCGCATCTCCAAGGAGTTCTGCCACAGTTATCAGCAGTCACATCATTGGCATTGACCCAATTAATCTTGACCTCTGCATCGTTGGCATACCCTGAGTGCTTCAAGGCCTCAACGACAGAAATGTAGGCATCTTGCAATTCTACGTATTTTCCAACCAAGGAAATCTTTGACCTGCTTTCTTGAGGTTCATGACTTTGTCGACCATCGCAGACCATTCTGTCATATCTGCTGCAGGAACATCCAATTTCAAATGGTCACAAACGATTTGGTCCATGTTTTGTGCTTGCAAGTTCAATGGGATTTGGTACAAATGTTCCACATCAAGTGATTCGATGACAGCTTCTGGTGCGACATCACAGAATTGAGCCAACTTGTTCTTAATTCCTTGACCCGCTGGTTTTTCTGTACGGATGACCAACATATTTGGTTGAATCCCAAGACCACGCAATTCTTTCACAGAGTGTTGGGTCGGCTTGGTTTTCATTTCTCCCGCAGCCTTCAAGTAAGGAAGAAGGGTGGTGTGGATGTACATAACGTTTTCAGCACCAACATCTGCCTTCATTTGACGAAGAGCTTCAAGGAAAGGAAGGGACTCAATGTCTCCAACTGTTCCCCCGACTTCTGTGATGATGACATCTGAATCCGTCGTCGTCGCTGCTCGTTTGATCTTTTCTTTCAAGGCATCTGTAATATGAGGAATCACCTGTACAGTCGCGCCCAAGTATTCTCCGCGACGTTCCTTGCGAAGAACTTCGCTATAAATTTTCCCTGTTGTCACATTTGAGTACTTATTCAGATTGATATCAATGAAGCGTTCATAGTGACCAAGGTCCAAGTCTGTCTCTGCACCATCGTCTGTGACAAATACTTCCCCGTGTTGGTAAGGGCTCATCGTCCCTGGGTCAATATTGATATAAGGGTCAAATTTTTGGATGGTCACTTTCAATCCACGATTTTTGAGCAAGCGACCAAGACTTGCTGCGACAATCCCTTTTCCGATGGATGATACGACACCACCCGTGACAAAAATATATTTGTTGACATGTGCTTTCCTCTTCTTCTAATGTTGTAGAGGCCATTCCTCTTTGCAGAAAAAACAAAAATAGCCCCCTAATCCTTAGGGAGCTCCGACCTCAAAATGAGGTGCCCGAACAATATCTTACCGCAAATGGTCTACTTTGTCAAATTGAAAATTTCATGAAAATGATGTTCGCTATTTACACGACCTTTTCCACTCCATTTTGTGTGACGAGAAATTTCTCAAATTGAAGCTGAGGCATGCAAAGAGCAAGGTCCTTGTGGATTCGTTCTAGCGCTTCTAAACGCATCTCGACTGACGTCTCGGCATTTCCTTGGATGACAAAGAGGGCGTTTTGCGTGGTCTCCTCAAATTTGTAATGGTCACTATCGCGTACATCCAACCAAGCCAGAACTCCTTTTTGATCCCGGTAGACAGGATCTGTCGGTGCGACATGTTTTTCACTAGAAAGGATCGGGAGGAAGAGATCGTCTCTTTGACTCACTGTAAATTCAATCGGTCCCTCAATCTTATCTAGGTCATGTCCTCCAATCGCGAGAAAAGACTTCAGAGATTCGACATTATAGATATCAATGATGCTATTGATCTGAGGAAGAGCACCTCGATGCTGGATGTTTCGGATAAGAGCTAGGACTGTTGGTGGATTTTTTTTAATGCTACGCCCTACTTTTTGCAAGAGGTCTGTATACCCTTTGATGACAGGAGATGCCACTACTTCTTCTGTCTGACACTGGAGCGCCCATTGTTCAAGCTCTTTCTTCTTTTCAAGAAAAGAAGGGGCAAAACTGCTTGAGGATCCACATTTCTAGCAATTCCGACCACAACCGTATCAATACCAAGAGCTACTAAACTTTGATCTAAACGAAAGTCCATCTGGAACACCTCCTATTGGGAAAGCTTACACGTTTATCATATACCATTTCACCACTTTTTTCAATGCAAACAAAAAGAGAGTGGGACAGAAATCGGTAATTCGTTAGAATTCGATTTCGTCGTCCCACCTCCGCACAGTTGAGTAGGGCTGTAAAAGCTGATGAAATCAGCGTAGTAGAGCCCACTCAACCACTGCGTCTTGCTCGACAATTCAAAAACAATTGAGAGGCTAGGACTTTTGTCCCAGCCTCTTCTTATGATTTATTCTTCTTCCTCGTCTTCAGAATCCTCTTCTTCGTCGTCTTCTTCGCTTAATTCAACTTCCTCACCCAAATCATCTGGTACGATTTCATTGATTTCAGCATCGTAAGCTTCGACTTCACTCTTTTCATCATCTGGATTTTCTTCATCATATGAAAGAGCTGGATCTGCTTCGTAAACTTCTTCGTCTTCTGGATCATCGTCGTTGTAGTCGATCGCATCTTCGTCTCCATCCATGAAGGCATTGACACGTTTTTTTCTTCCGTTTCTTAGAGTTTCATCTTCGTCTGTTTCTTCAAGAGCGATGATTTCTTCGTCAACTTCATCGATGGCATACCATGAACGAAGACCCCATTTGTTATCTCCAAGTGGGATAAAGCTTCCATCTACATTCAATTCTGTGTAGAACAATGGAAGAGCTTCACGGATCTCGCTGTTTGATTTTTCAAGGTAATTTTGAATTTCATTTACAAGATCGCTAAAGTACATTTCATGGTCACGTCCGCGTAATTCCAAAATCGCACGCGCCACTTCAATCATAGAAAGTTCACTTTTTTCTTGTCCAGCAAATACTTCTAATTCCAAGGGTAAATCTCCTTATGTTTCATTTCCTAAATGGAGAAGGATCCGGTCTTAAACCTCATCCTATCCTCAATGATAGATTGAAAACTTCTCGTCACTAAATCTATCACGCATTTTATCGTTACACTCTATTGTACGATAAATTTCCCCCTTTCGTCAAAGGAAAATTCCAGGATTCTCCATGAAATCAGAAAAAAGAAGAGCCTCACGGCTCTTCTTTTTTTATCTCAATTATTTTACTTTTGCTGTGCTTGTGATCACGTTCACTGCTTTCTTCACTGTGATGTCATGTTTCAACATTTCTGGTGAAAGAAGGTTGCGAACTTGTTCAACTGGCATGTTGTAATCTGCTCGCCAATTGTTCGATTTCAGCGTTGATTTCTTCTTCAGTTGCTTCGAAGCCTTCTGCTTTCGCTACTGCTTCAACCACAAGGTTTGTCTTCGTACGGCTTTTCAGCTTCTGCTTCGTATTGTTTGTGAAGATCTTCTTGAGTTGTTCCAGTGATTTGGAAGTACATTTCAGGTGAGATACCTTGACGTTGCATGTTTCCAAGGAACTCGTTGATTGAACGGTGTACTTCTTCGTGGATCATTTCTTCTGGAAGGTCAACGATTTCAGCATTTTCAACTGCAAGATCGATTGCTGCTGCTTCTACTGCATCGTTGTATGCTTCTTCTTTAGCTGCTGCCAATTCTTTTGCGGTATTTTTTTCTTTCAATTCGTCAAGAGTTTCAACTTCTTCGTCGATGTCTTTTGCCAATTCATCGTCAAGAGCTGGTACTTCTTTTGCTTTTTACTTCGTGGATAGTTGTCACGAATTTCGCTTCTTTACCTGCAAGGTCAGCTGCTTGGTAGTCTTCTGGGAATGTTACGATCACGTCAACTGTTTCACCAGCAGAGTGTCCAACCAATTGGTCTTCGAAACCTGGGATGAATTGACCTGAACCAAGTCCAAGTGAGAAGTTGTCACCTTTACCACCGTCGAATTCAACACCGTCGATAGAACCTACGAAAGTCGATCACAACTGTGTCACCTTCTGCTGCAGCACCTTCTTTAACAACCAATTCAGCCAAGTTGTTGCGTTCGCGTTCGATACGAGCATCCACATCAGCGTCTGTTACTTCTTTAGAAACTTCTACTGATACTTCAAGGTCTTTGTAAGCACCCAATTTTACTTCAGGTTTTGTGACAACAGCTGCTGTCAATGTCCAGTCTTGACCTTTTTTTCCATAGATACAACATCGAAAGTTGGTTGTGCTACAACTTCGATTCCAGCTTCTTTAACAGCTCGCTTCGTATGCTGCTGGAAGAAGATCGTTCAAAGCATCTTGGTAAAGAGCTTCTTCACCGAAACGTTGGTTGAAGATTGGACGTGGAATATGACCTTTACGGAATCCAGGTACGTTCAAAGTTTTCTTAACTGACTCAAACACACGGTCCAAAGCAGGTTTGATTTGCTCTTGGCTGATTGTGAAAAGTCAATACACCGTGGTTAGTTTCTTTGTTTTCAAATGATACAGACATTCTGTCTCTCCTTAAAATAATATAGTCATTCCTTATAATTTTTACCACAAAACTTTGAAATTGCAAGTTTTTAAAACGTTTTTTTGCCTCTCTTTTCATCCAAAAAAACTAGCCCTTAAAAGCTAGTTCTGATTATGATTTTCGGATGGGATCATCGAGGTAGAGAGCACGGGCGCCGCCGATCAATTTTGGCCGACTGGCGAGGGCTGTGACATGGGCGCCACCTAGTTCACGCAAGATAGGGCGAATTGGAACTTGCACGTGTTTGACGTGCATCCCCACCGAGGTATCTCCGATGTCTAACCCGGCTTGGGCTGTGATAAATTCCACCTCAACAGGATCCTTAAAAATACTTGAAAAGCTGCGAGTTGTCCAGCACCTCCTGCATGGAGACTCGGAAGGACATTGACGATTTCTAACTCCTTCTTGTCCGCCAATTCTCTTTCGACCACCAAGGCGCGATTGAGATGCTCACATCCTTGTACCGCCAGATAAATGCCCTCTTGGATTCAACTCATCTAGCAAGGTCTGGACAATAGCTTCAGCAATGTCGATGTTGGAGGCCTTTCCAATTTGCCCTCCTGCAACTTCACTTGAAGACATCCCGAGGACTAGAATCTGTCCTTGGCGGAGACGGCTTTTTTCCAAGACATCTACCAGGATTTCTTTTGTATCCTTCTTCAGTTGCTCCAGATCCATGAATTAGCTTCCTTTCTTTTGAAATGCATAATAGACCACATAGCCTAAAGCCATTCCAACAAAATTCTGAGCGAGGTTATTCGGAATGTCCGAGATAGCAGCACCCCAACCATTGCCTAAAAAGAGGGCAGAAGCTAGTGCGTAACCGCCTACCATGACGACTGTTGCAAGGAGCAAGCCTAGGTAACGAGCTTTGCCCTTGAAGCCAGCGAAATAGCCTTGTCCCCCGTGAAAGAGGAGGCTAAAGAACATCCACTGAGGATAGCCTGAAATCAAATCGAGTAAGAAGGCTCCGACACCACCTACAATCGCACCTTCCTTACGCCCAAAATAGAAGGCTGTGAAATAAACTCCAAGATCTAGCAGGGTGACAATCCCTGTGGGAGTTGGGAGTTTGGTATAGTAGCCAAGCACAACTGTCAAGGCTGTCAAAATGGAAAGGCGGGCAATGAGTTGAGTTCGATTAGATGTCATATTGTACTACTCCATACTGGTCTGAATGTTGAATCGCTTGGAAAACAAAGTCTTTAGAGGCTTTAACAGCTTCAAGCGGTGATTTCCCTCTTACCAACTGGCTGGAAATGCTAGACGCAAAGGTACAACCAGCTCCTGTATTGTTCTTTTCTAAGACTGGCTCTTCAATGACGGTGAAGTCTGTCCCATCATAAAAGACATCGATGGCCTTTTCTTTATTGAGACGATTGCCTCCTTTGACCACGACAGTCGCTGCACCTAATTCGTGGAGCTTGCGCGCTGCCTCCTTCATATCGTCGAGCGATTGAATCTTGCTTTGGGTCAAGATCTCAGCTTCTGGTAAGTTTGGCGTGATGATGGTCACATAAGGGAAGAACTTGATCAATTCGTCTCGAAGAGCTGAGACTTCCACATCATGGCTTTCCTTGCAGACCAAGACAGGATCTAGTACCACAGGGATCTCCGCATGGGCTTTGACATAGTCCAAGGCTAAGTCTGCCACTTCAACATTTGGCAAAAGACCGAGTTTAATAGCAGAAAATGGAACATCCTTGAGGGAGTTGAGCTGTTGAGCAAAGGTCGTCGGATCCACCGGAATCACTTCAAAACCGTGCTCCGTCATAGCGGTCAAACAAGTCACCGCCACAAAGCCATGCTGTTTGTTAGTCGTATAAGTTGCAAGGTCTGCGTGAAGACCTCCCCCACTAAAAATATCATTTCCTGAAATAGCTAGAATCAATTCATTACTCATAACGGATCTCCTTTAAATATAAGCCATTTGGTGCTGCTGTAGGACCTGCTAGATTGCGGTCCTTTTTTTCTAAAATCAGATCGATCTGCTCGATCGGCATCCGATCATTTCCAATCTTCAACAAAGTTCCCACCATATTGCGGATTTGCTTGTAGAGAAAGCCATTGCCCGAAAAGGTAAAGACCAGGCGATGATGTTCTGCATCCTCAACCAAGCGAGCCTCTGTAATCGTACGAACCTTATCTTCCACACTGGTTCCTGAAGCTGTAAAACCGGTGAAATCATGGGTTCCCTCCAACTTTTGGATGGCTGCTTGCATCTTTTCCACATCCAAAGGATAAGGATAGTGGGTGGCATAGTGGCGCATCATGGGGTTCTTGGGACGACCATAATCCACGATAAATTCATAGGTTTTGCTGTGCTTCTTGTAGCGTGAGTGAAAGTCATCTTCTACTTGCTCCACTCGGATGAAATCAATATCCTCTGGGGTTTGGGTATCGAGGGCAAAGCGGAGCTTCTCCTCGTCCCGCGCTTGGGGGAGATCAAAATGAATCACCTGCCCAAGAGCATGGACACCTGAATCCGTTCGCCCCGCTCCATGAACGGTAACAGGGGTTCCTTGATTGAGGCGCGTCAAGGTCTTCTCGATTTCTTCTTGCACACTGCGGGCATGCGGTTGACGTTGAAACCCTGCAAACAAGGTCCCGTCATATGAAATGGTTGCTTTGTATCGTGTCATGGTTTTATTTTAGCAGGATATAGAAGGGGTTACAAGAGTGAAAAACTCAAACTGTCCGGGTACAGTTTTACAAGCAAAAAAAAGAGGCTGGGACAAAAGTCCTAGCCTCTCAATTATTTTTGGATTGTCGAGCAAGACGCAGTGGTTGAGTGGGCTCTACTACGCTGATTTCATCAGCTTTTACAGCCCTACTCAACTGTGCGGAGGTGGGACGACGAAATTGAATTCTAACGAATTACCGATTTCTGTCCCACTCTCCTAACTTCGACCTGTTACAAGTCAACTAGGTCTCAGTCTCTTTTTTTATTTTTCAAGTCCATTCCTGCTGCTCCTAAGATCGCTCCTAGTAAAGCGAGTCCAAGTGCAGATTCCACTCCTGTTTCTGGGAGTTGCTTGTTAGAGTTTACTGTTTCTGAACGAACCTCTTTTTCCACAGCTGCCGGAATTGGGGTTGGGGTATTTACTGGTGCTACTGGTTGATCCTTCGAGATCACTTGTGGTGTTGAAGGATCTGGAACCATTTTGTTCACAAGCACGTCTGCTTTCACTGGTGCTTCTACTGAAGGGCTTGTTGGGATCACGACTTCTTTGGTACCGACTTCAACAATTTCTGCAACCGGCTCTGTGGCAACTTCTGTAGCGATCACTTTTCGACTTTGATCAAGTGCCGAAACCTCTACATAGTCAAGACCTTGCCCTTTAACCCCAGCCTGGATCACTCTGCGTTCTCCTTTAGCGAGATCTGGATTGGGCCGTTCCACAAGGTCAAAATCAAGTTCTTTTTCTACGATTTCAAGACTTGGTTTGTTTTCCACTAGGGCTTTGACGTCATTTTCAGCCAAGCTACCTACTTGCGTGATTGGCTTGAGCCCCTGCAAGGGCTTTGAGTCAGAGCGACCACTTCTTGATCCACCTGATCTTGATGAGCACGGCTCACATTCCAATTCAAGCTATCTAAGACTTTCGCAAGGGCTGCGCGAGATTCTGGTGTGTATATGGCTAGATCTGTTGGCACCGTAGCAACTGCTTTTCTAAGAGCAGTGAAGTCTGCCTTGAAATAGTCCTTGTTGTGGTTGGCAAAAGCTTCCATAACCTGGAAGACTTCTTCTTCCTTGTATTCATTGGGAGGTCATCAGCCCAAACTGCTACCATACTACCGATGATCGGCAAATGATGACTTTCAGGATACGTTGTACTTGAAGTCTGTCTCAAATGGAAAGCAGTTTCTGTATTTTGGATAGCTTTTTCGATCGGATAACTTTGATCACCTTTGTGGCCCAAAACATAGTACCAGTCTCCGTTGGTATTGAGGAATTTATACCCCTTATCTGCCAAATACTGTGGAGATGCGAGGTTATAGCCCCACCATCCTTTAGACCAGTATGAAATCAAGACGTCCTTGTCAAAGGCAACATCGTCTTCATCTCCATAATAGAAGCCATCGTTAAAGGCCATTGGCTGCAAGCCTTTTTCACGCGCCATCGCTGCAAGACTATTGGAATACTCCGCAAATTTACCATAGAGGTCATACCATTTGAGGTAGTACCAGCCTTGCGCACTGGTAGCGTCATTGGCATATTCATCTGTTCCGTAGTTAAAGATCTTAGATTTGTCTTTGAAGTAGTCCATGTACTTGCCAATCAAGGCTTTGGTAAAGTTGACTGTCTGCTTCATTGGTCAAATCCATGGTTGTTTTTTGAAACCGTATCAAAGCTGGCTTGTGGATTTTTCAATGCCCAATTTTTTTCCATAGCCACCAACAAAGCATCCATGTGTCCAGGACTATTGACTGCCGCAATCAAGCCGATTCCTTTCGCAGTAGCATAAGCATGGAGTTCATCCATTTCTGCTTGGGTCAAAGGCTTGACCATTTGGATCATCGTAATAGGCCTTGGTGCCTTCTAAAATGGCCTTTTTCACATCATCACTGGCATAGGTTTTGCCATTGGCTTCCACCGTCATATCATCGAGAACGAAGCGCATACCATCGTTTCCGACAAGGAGGTGCAAGTCAGAATAACCCAGCTCACTGGCCTTATCGACGATCCGTTTCAACTGATCCAGTGAGAAGTATTTGCGGCCTGCATCGATCGAGATGACCTTCTTCATGGCGAGTTTCTGCTGCTTCTTTTGCAGCAACTTCTTTCGCATAGCTTTCCGTATACACCAAAGCATCTTGAGCTACTTTGAGATGATCGATCAAGGTTTTGGCCTCTGCTCGAGTCGTGTCTGCTCCTGCCCCTTCTAAAGCTTTTTTGGCTGCCGTAAAGGCTACTAGAGATTCCGGTGTATAGTGATCCAAATCAGTTGGAGCTTCTGAAAGAGCTTTTCCGACGACTTCAGGATCTGCAACAAAGTAGTCCGCATTCTTGTCCGCGAAGGCATGCATGAGCTTAAAGAGAAGGTCTTTTTTGTAGGTTGCGGATGGCGTATCTGCCCAGGCAGCTACCATCCCACCAATGAAGGGCACCTTAGCCCCATCATTTTTTTGAACCACATCAATCGCTGACTTGGAAATTCCTTCGAGACCTTGATCCAGGTTGTACCAACCAGATCCAGCCTTGTCTCGTCCGAGCACATAATACCAAGCATCATTGGTATTAAGAATCTGATGACCTAGTTCAGACAAGAGTTTTGAAGATGCGACATCATAGCCGTTCCAGCCACCTGTCCAATAGGAGACAATGATATCCTTGTCAAAAGTACCATAGGAAGTATCGCCATTGTAGTAGATTCCGTCATTAAAGGCCATTGGTTTCATCTTGTGTTTTTTCACAATAGCTGCTAGATCATTGGCGTATTGAATGAATTTTTCATAGCCTTTTTCTGGATAGCCTTCACCCGGCCAATGCTTGCTGGCTTGGAGAACCTGCCAACCATGGGCATCTGTGGCATCGTTGGCATATTCATCCAAACCAATATTGAAAATATCTGCCTTGCCGCTGAAATAAGCCGCATACTTGTCTACCAAGGCCTTTGGTAAAGTCTAAGGCTTTTTTTGGTTGTCCAAATCAACTGTCCGAGCTGATTTTTTTAGTGCCAAAGTAATTAAAGTGAGGGTTTTCGATGCCCAATTGTTCCATGGCCGTCAGAATCGCATCCATGTGACCTGGACTATTAATGGTTGGGATGACACCTACTTTCTTCGATTTGGCGTAGGCCAAAATATCATCCATTTGAGCCTGGGTCAAAGGCTGTCCCGTTCGGATCATCGTAATAAGCTTTTCGTTCCCTTTTTTTCAACCGCATCCGTCACGGCTTGGCTAGAATAAGAAGTATCTCCCACTTTCAAAGACATATCATCCAGCACAAAGCGCAAGCCGTCATTTCCAACTAGAAGATGCAAGTCTGTATAACCCGTCTTACTTGCTTCATCAATGATTTCCTTGATTTGGTCTGGTGAGAAGTACTTGCGACCGGCATCAATCGAAACAATCTTTTTCTTGGCTAATTTTTCTTCTTGGTCAGGATCTTTAGCAGGCGTTTCCGTCGCTGCTGTCGTTGGTTGAGCTGCCACATCCGACTCTGCGACAGAGCTTGCTTCTTCGCGAATCAAACGGTCAAGATCTGATACCCGCAATTCACGATCAGGCAGTGTCGGTTGACTTTGATCGACGATTGGGGCAGGAGCCGTTGGTTTTTCTACTGTTGGCTGAGAAGCTTCCTCATTGAGGGAGAGCGTCGCCTCGCCTTCGCTTGGCTGAGTTGGAACTGTCGTTGCAGGACTTTCAGTAGTCGTCGGCGTATCGGCCGCTACAACATGAGCACCAGCAAAAAATCCTATGAGCACCGAAGCCGCCCCTACTGCATACTTGCGAATCGCATAACGTGGTTGATGTGATTTCATCAGGACCTCCTAAATTGTCTTTGTAATCGTTTTCTTAAATTTACCACGATATCTTAATAAATTCAATGAGGGGTCACATTATTCTTTAATTAGGAGAGGAAGTTCTTGGATTCGATCCAAAATAAAACGAGCCCCTTACTCAAAAGGAAACTCGTTCATTCTTATAAATCATCTAAAGCATCTTTGACCTTGTCAAAGAACCCTTTTTTCTTTGGGTTGACCTTCAAATCACTTGCTTCCGCAAAGGCTTGAAGGGCTTCTTTTTGCTTGTCATTTAAACCAGTTGGGGTGACGACATTGACAGATACATATTGATCCCCCATAGCACCACCTCGTAAGCTTGGAGCCCCTTTTCCACGGAGGCGGAATTTCTTACCGGTTTGGGTTCCTTCAGGAATGACCAAATCGACATCTCCGTGAACGGTTGGCACATGGACCGTATCTCCAAGAGCTGCTTGGACAAAGTTCAAGTCTAACTGTAGTAGATGGTTGAGCCATCTCGTTCAAAGCGATCGCTCGGCTCAACATTGACAACGACATACAAGTCCCCATAAGGTCCACCGTTAAAGCCAGCTTCTCCTTGACCAGCTAAGCGGATTTGTTGACCTGTTTCAACTCCTGCAGGAATCTTGACATTCACGCTATGAGCTTGTTTTTCATGACCTGTTCCACGACAAGTCGTACATGGATCTTTGATTTCTTGACCACGACCATGACAGACATCACAGGTCACTTGACGGCGCATCATCCCAAGAGGGGTTTGCGTATCCACATTGATGACTCCAGAACCATGACAGCGTCCACAGGTCACCGGACTAGTCCCTGGCTTAGCTCCAGAACCATGACAGGTATGACAGCTAGCTTCCCGATGGTACTTGACTTCTTTTTCCGCACCAAAAATCGCTTCTTCAAACTTGAGATTGACGCGGTATTGGAGGTCATCCCCTTGACGAGGTGCATTCGGATTACGACTTGCACCACCACCAAAGAAGCTAGAGAAGATATCTTCAAAGCCACCAAAAACCAGCACCATCAAAGCCACCAAAACCACCTGCTCCGCCACCGAAGCCACCATTGGCACCTGCAGCACCATATTGGTCATAAGCAGCCCGTTTTTGCTCGTCACTCAAAGTCTCATAAGCTTCTTGAACTTCCTTGTACTTTTCCTCAGCACCAGGCTCCTTGTTGATATCTGGGTGATATTTTTTAGATAATTTCCGATAGGCTTTCTTGATCTCATCTTGAGATGCATTCTTTGAAACGCCCAAACGGTCATAAAATTCAGTATTGTTCATACAAGATACTAAGAGCGAACAGAAAGCGACTGAAATTTAGGAAACCGACAAGAAATCCTGATTTCTTAGGCGGTTTATCCAATTTCCAAGCTTTCCGCTCGGGTTCAATTCCCCGAACACTCTTTGTTCCTTTCTATTGATGTTGTGAATCAAACCACGATTTAGGTCGGGTTCAATTCCTTTCTTTCATTTTGAGTAAGAATTTATGGAACCCGTGTTCAGTTACGAACACTCTTTGTTCCTTTCTATAATTTTCATGTACATCTTTAGAGGGTGTTTTCTATACTTCGCTTCACTTCATCAAACTCTTGGTCTGATAGAGTAAATATCAAATCCTCTTCTGAGTAGTCGTTTCGTTCTTTAAAATAGTTGTCCGTATTCTCTGCCAAGCCTAAACTTAGAATCACTTTTCTTGCAAACTCTTGATGGGCAAAACCGATAGCCGTAATGATCTGTTTATCTTGCACAACCACTTTCGGTTGGAAATTCTCACGTGGAAGAAATTCAAAATAATCAAAGAAGTTTTGCCAAATTCCACCTGTAAATTTCGTATCGTTCAGCAAACCTGCTTTCGCTAATAAAAGAGGCGCTGAAGAAATGGCTGCAATGAGGATATCTTGCTCACCAAGGTCCCTCAAAAACGAAATCAATTTCTCATCCTGTAGAGCAGGCCCTATATTGACCATTCCTGGCAAAATCACACAAGAATACTCTTCTATACAGATTTGATCTAGTGTTTTCGTTGGTTGACAGAGCAAGCCATCCTCAGAGACCACCATCGAATGATCTGAAGCGACATAATCAATCGTGACGTCAAAAGACAGAGCTAAAGTACTCGTTAAAGCGGTTATTTCATAAGGAGAAAAATTAGGATAAATGATACAAAGTACTTTTTTTCATACGCAACATCCTCTATTTTTACCGAAAAAAACAGAGGCTGGGTTGCAACCTCTGGATTTCTTTTTATCATTTACTAGTTAGGCTGAATTGAGTTTCGAAAATGAGCACGCCCTAACTCTTGGTGAGAAAGATAAATCTTCCTAGAAACTAGAGTTTCTGCGTCAGATTTCCCTATTTTCACTGTGAGGTTTTAACGGGACTTTGCATCTTTATTTTTCAGTAAACTCTCCGTCTACGACGTCATCGCCTGCGTTGCCTGTTGCTTGTGCGCCTTCTGCTCCTGCTTGTGCTTGTTGCGCTGCTGCAGCTTGTTCGTAGAGTTTAACAGCCAATGCTTGTGCTTTTTCGTTCAAGGCTTCAAGTTTCGCTTTCATTTCTTCAAGGTTACCTGATTCTTGAGCTTTCTTAAGATCATCAAGTCCTGCTTGAGCTGCGTCACGTTCTGCATCAAAGCCTTTTCCTTCAGTTTCTTTGATGGTCTTTTCAGTCGCAAAGATAGCTTGGTCTACTTCGTTACGAAGGTCAACTTCTTCTTTACGTTTCTTATCTGCTTCAGCATTTGCTTCTGCATCTTTCATCATGCGATCGATTTCTTCATCTGTCAAACCTGAGTTTGATTGGATAACAATGGTTTGTTCTTTTTGAGTTCCAAGGTCTTTGGCTTTAACAGATACGATACCGTTCTTATCAATATCAAAAGTAACTTCGATTTGTGGGATACCACGAGGTGCAGCTGGGATATCAGTCAATTGGAAGCGTCCAAGAGTCTTGTTATCTGCTGCCATTGGGCGTTCCCCTTGAAGAACGTGGATATCAACGGCTGGTTGGTTGTCTGCTGCAGTTGAGAAGACTTGTGATTTAGAAGTTGGAATTGTAGTGTTGCGGTCGATGAGTTTTGTGAAGACTCCACCCATTGTTTCGATACCAAGTGACAATGGAGTTACGTCAAGAAGGACAACGTCTTTCACGTCACCAGTGATCACACCACCTTGGATCGCAGCACCCATAGCTACAACTTCATCAGGGTTCACTGATTTGTTTGGTTCTTTACCAGTTTCAGCTTTAACAGCTTCTACAACGGCAGGGATACGAGTTGAACCACCGACAAGGATGACTTCGTCGATATCTGACAAGCTCAAACCTGCATCTGAAAGGGCTTGACGAACTGGAGTTTTCGTACGTTCTACAAGGTCACGAGTCAAATCGTCGAATTTCGCACGAGTCAAGGTCATTTCCAAGTGAAGAGGTCCAGCAGCGCCTGCAGTGATGAATGGCAAGCTGATTTGAGTTGAAGTCACACCAGAAAGGTCTTTCTTCGCTTTTTCAGCTGCATCTTTCAAACGTTGAAGCGCCATCTTGTCTGTTGACAAGTCGATACCATTTTTCTTTCTTGAATTCTTCAACCATGTAGTCGATGATTTTTTGGTCAAAGTCGTCACCACCGAGTTTGTTATCCCCTGCAGTTGCCAATACATCAAAGACACCATCACCCAATTCAAGGATAGATACGTCGAATGTACCACCACCAAGGTCGAATACCAAGATTTTTTTCTTCTTTATCAGTCTTATCCAAACCATAAGCAAGGGTGCTGCTGTTGGTTCGTTGACGATACGTTCTACTTCAAGACCAGCGATTTTTACCAGCGTCTTTTAGTTGCTTGACGTTGGGCATCGTTGAAGTAAGCAGGAACTGTGATAACTGCTTTCGTTACTTTTTCACCAAGGTAATCTTCAGCGTAACCTTTCAAGTATTGAAGAATCATAGCTGAAATTTCTTGTGGTGTATATTCTTTACCGTTTGCAGAAACTTTTTCAGAAGTACCCATCTTAGATTTGATAGAGATGATGGTATCTGGGTTTGTAACTGCTTGACGTTTTGCAGCGTCACCAACGATGATTTCACCGTTTTTGAATGACACTACAGATGGAGTTGTGCGGTTACCTTCTGGGTTTGCGATGATTTTTGATTCAGTTCCTTCAAGAACTGCTACTGCTGAGTTTGTTGTACCTAAGTCAATACCGATAATTTTAGACATATGTTTTTCTCCTCGTTGTTTTTTTCTTTTTTCTTTTTGATACTCTTCTTAAGTGGCGGCGCCGTCAGAGCTTGACTTCGTCAATCTCTTTGACTAAACTTTGAGCCTAAGGTCTCAAAGTTTGCGAAGATACCGCCACGGCAAAGAGTATCGCCTTTGGTTCGCTTCGCTCACTATTGGCAAAGCCAAACCAATGTTAATCTTTCTTTCATAGTTTAGTGTCGTTTCGGACAAGATAGCCTAGTTATATACTACTACCATAGCTGGACGCAGGATGCGGTCATGGAGTTTGTAGCCTTTTTGGAAGACTTGTGCGATGGTGTCTGCTGGATGTTCGTCATCTGCAGGTAAGGTTTGGATGGCCATGTGGTAGTTATGGTCAAAGGCTCCGTCCGCTGGAATTTCTTCAATTCCTTCTTCCTTCAGAGCATGTACCAAACTTTCTTGGACCATTTCCAAGCCCTTCTTCACATCATCTGTCAATCCTTCGACGGCAAGAGCGCGTTCGAGGTTGTCCAGTGATGGTAAGATCGCTTTTGCCAAATCTTGGCTACGGTATTTTTGTAATTGTTGACGTTCTTCATTGGCACGGCGCTGAATGTTTTGCATTTCTGCATGAGCACGAAGGTACTTGTTTTCAAATTCCTCGGCACGCGCTTGTGCTTCTTCTAACTCAGAAGGTTGGTTGCTTTCCTCTACAACTTCTTCAGTTGTTTGGGCAACTTCCTCTTCTTTCACGTCTTCTTTTTTGATATCTTCTGTCAAGGCATACACCCCTTTCATTTAGTCTTAATTTACTTCATAATGGTTGCTGTTGAGGTAACGGTAGTAGTCCGTCAACTTCATGACTAATACCCGTCCGATGACATTGACCAGGCTAATCACACGCCTGTAATCCATCTCTACGGGACCGATCACATGCATGAGGGCCATCCCACGATAAGGAACCAGGAACTTGTGGCTAATCACCGTCACATTTTTCAAGGCCTTCTCTTGGGATTCCGCAACCAGGATCTGGGTCATTTGGTCTTCTGGCATTCCCCCTCGCAACTCGAGAGCTACATGTTGGGGATTATCTAAGAACTGATAGGTCTGAAGATCGGCGTAGGTTAATGATGAAACCTTTCCTTCTACAAAGACCAGTTCTTGAAACAGTTGCGAGAAGACGTAATCAAAGAGATCCAGCACATTGTCTGTCGTCTTGAAATAGCGCTGTACAATCTGTGGAATCTCTGTCCGCAAGCGGTAGTGGATATCCAAGACTGTATTTCCAATGAAACGCTCTTGAACCAGCTGATGGAAGATTTCCAAGTCACTAGTTAAGAAATTCTTTGGAATGGCAAACTGGACGGTGACAGGCTTTGATTCATCCAAGGTCAGAACTGCTAAGGCATCGTGATTGGATAATGGAACAATCTCAAAACCAGTCAAGCGCTGACGTGTCGGCTCCACATCCTGAATCACTGCGGTGTAGCCCGTCATCTGGGCTAGTAACTTGGCCGTAGCATCCAAGATATCGTCTAACTTAAAGGCTTCGAAATCAAAGGCTTTCACCACCTGGTAGACATCTTGTTCATCAATCAGCTCTAGATCGAGCGAGTTCTGAACAAAATATTGGAAACCAGCTCGACTAGGCATTCGGCCACTCGAAGTGTGGGCCTTTTCTAGTAAGCCTTGTTTTTCGAGGGCAGCCATGTCGTTTCGAATGGTCGCGCTACTGGATTGAATCACATCTTGTAGCGCTTTTGAACCGACTGGTTCGTGGGTCTTGGTAAAGATATCGACAACAAGATTGAGAATCTCATTTTGACGTTCTGTAACCATGACCTCACCTCTCTTTCATTTTTTAGCACTCTAAACACTCAAGTGCTAAACCATGATTCTATTATACACCCATCCAAAAGAAAGTCAAGAGAAAAATCCAAAAAATTAGCACTCTTTTTTCAAGAGTGCTAAAAATCATTCTTAAGACCTAGAGAAGTGAATCTCCTCTTATTTGCCAGCTTTTTTCAATAGCTGAATATATTCTTCCAATACTAGCTGATGCTTGGCCATATACTGAGCATTTTCTACGCCAACATAACGGAAATGCCAATTCTCAAAATTCACACCCGTGATGTTGCTCTTCCCATCTGGGTAGCGAAGGACAAAGCCATATTGCGGTGCGATGGCAGCCAGCTGCATGCCCAACTCATCACTTTGACCAGCTTCGACACTCATATCAATCGCAAGCCCCGTCTGGTGTTCACTCGCACCAGGGACCTGTACCTGGGTCTGCACCTGCTTTTCAGCTTCTTCGTGCGAAAGACCGCTAGCCTCTAGTTGCGCAACACGTTCATTATAGAGCTCTGTTTGCTCGGCCACACTTCGATAGCCTGATATCAAGGTTTCTTCTGGGGCAATTTTTCGAGCCGCTTCTAAAAATTGACGAGTTGGTTCTACAATCCGACTATCCACTTTGATAGCATCCACATCTGTCAATTGTGGGTTCAGCTCAGGCTTCACATTGTCACGATTGACCAAGATCAACTGCCAGTCTTTTGGTCGAAACGGCTGGTAAATCTGATTTTTCTTTCTTTTTCTTAGAAGAAGAGGGAGTCGTTACAGCTGTTTTTTTAGCCTTCCAAAACTGAAGCCCTGAAAACAAGCTTGGCTTCGCTAAGTAAGCACCAATTCCCGATCCAAGGACCACAAGAAGAAAGAAACTCAATAGGTAAGGCCACCATTTTCTTTACGTTTTTTTCTTGCGCGTCTATACTTATTCGTCATAGCCACCCTCTAGAAGTTTTTGCTCCAACCTTACGATAGGACATATCCCCAATCTTTTTCAATATGAAAGGCACCATCTTCATAGGCCAAAACCGTCACGCTTCCGTTGTCCAAGACCAATTCTTCGACAGCCTTTTAGGATCGATGAGATAAATCAAGGTCGTAATGGTCATACCATGGCTGACCACAATAGCATTGCCACCGCCAGTCGCTTCTACCTCTTTTGCGATGGCTTCAAAATCCTTCTTTGATCCGACTACTCAAAGGCTCCCCAGGATTCAGCCCAACCCAGTGGTATCCACTTCGACGATTCCCTTCTGCTAACTCCATTAGGCTCAACTGATGGAAATCATCGACCTTAAAGACACGAGGGTAAAGACCCCCATGAAGAGATCGCCATCATAAGCACCGTCAAAACTACCAAAAACACCACTCGCGGATCCGTTTGTCATAACGATAAGGGATTTTTTTCCTGTCAGACCGAGTTCTTGAAGAATAATTCCCATGGTTTGAATGGTGCGTCCAGAATCACTCGAAACAGCCTCTTCAAAAGAAAGCCCAGCTTTCCTTGAGACCAAGTCCCTAATTCTCGAATTCCACGCTCTCCTGCTTCTGTCAGCGGAGTGTCTGACCATCCCTGTGCCCGTCCAATGGTATTAAACATGGTTTTTTTCCATGACGAGCAATATATAATCTGGTTTTTGTCATTGTATTACCTCCGTATGTATCTCTTTCATTATATCATTTTTTGCAAAAAGAAAGTAGGAAAGCTCTTACAAGTTTTGAGAAAAAGAAAAGGCCATGACCAAAGGGTCAGCCTTTCAGGACGGACTAGGATTCTTGCAAAGCTTTCACCGACCTCACGGTAACTGCTATCTCCAATCCCCTTAACCGTCAATACTCCATCTTCATATTCTACAAGAGTAACACTACCATTTTGAAAGAGGCAGATTGAGATTTGGTTTTCTTCGATCAAGCAGACCAAAGGTCTGAATGGTCCAACTATGGCTGACAACCAAGGCATTGCCTCCACCATTTTCTTCTACTTCTTTGGCAATGGCTTCAAAACCTTCTAGGATTCGGTTTTTCAAGACTTCCCATGGTTCAGCCCAATTTGCTGTATCTACTTGGCAGATGCCATTGGCCAAGTCTTCCAAGGTCAAGGTCTTATAGTCTTCAACATCTAGCACGCGTGAGACGACACCATGAAAGAGCTCCCCACCATAGGCCCCATCAAAGCTACCAAAACACCACTCACGGATCCGTTTGTCAAAGCGATAAGGAATCTGGTCTTTCAAGCCCAATTCATCAAGAATGATCCCCATGGTCTGAATGGCACGGCCTGAATCACTGGAATAAGCTCGAGTAAACTCCAAACCGGACTCACGCAAGCCGATTCCTAGAGCTTGAATCCCTCGTTCTCCTTCTGCTGTCAAAGGCGTATCGGACCAGCCTTGAGCACGACCAATGGTATTAAACATGGTTCTCCCATGACGAATCACAAATAATCTTGTTTTTAGCCATCTTGTCTCCTTTTTGCAAGAAAAAAAAGTCTGAGTTTCATCATCACAGACTTTTTCTATTTTTCTACTATTATACTAGATTTCTCTTAGTTTTTAAAGCTATGAACTGGAGCTGGAATTTGACCACCACGGGCAATAAAGTCAGCTGATGAAGCTTTGTTGACCTTCATCACCGGAGCAGATCCAAGAAGTCCACCGAGCTCTAACATATCGCCTTCTTTTTGCCATAAGGAATGATCCGAACGGCTGTTGTCTTTTGATTGATCACTCCAATAGCTGCTTCATCGGCGATCATGGCCGCAATGGTTGTATCTGGAGTATCAGCTGGGATGGCAATCATATCCAGACCGACCGAGCAGATGGCTGTCATGGCTTCCAATTTTTCCAGGTTGATATGGCCTGATTGGACCGCTGCAATCATCCCCTTCATCTTCTGAGACCGGAATGAAAAGCACCTGACAAACCCACCGACTTGGTTACAAGCCATGATCCCGCCTTTTTTCACTTGGTCATTGAGCAAAGCTAGTGCTGCTGTTGTCCCGTGGGTTCCTACTACTTCAAGCCCCATCGCTTCAAGGACACGAGCAACCGAGTCTCCCAACAGCTGGTGTTGGAGCGAGAGACAAGTCGACAATTCCCAAACTCAACACCGAGACGTTCACTAGCCATTTGCCCCACTAATTGCCCAACACGGGTAATCTTGAAAGCTGTCTTCTTGACTGTTTCAGCCAATACATCAAAGCTAGCTCCTGGAACTTTTTCGATGGCCCGTTGGACAACACCAGGTCCTGAAACCCCAACGTTGATGACAACATCCGCTTCACCGACACCGTGGAAGGCACCCGCCATAAAAGGATTATCTTCTACTGCATTGGCAAAAACTACGAGCTTACCAGGCCCCATTGGATCTGCTTGGGATGCTTCTTTAATGATACGGCCCATATCTCGGACAGCTGTCATATTGATCCCCGTCTTGGTCGATCCAATATTGACTGAAGAGCAGACAAAATCCGTCTCTGCAAGGGCGCGAGGAATGGAATTAATGAGGATTTCATCCCCTTTTTGGTAGCCTTTTTGAACAAGGGCTGAGAAACCACCGATAAAGTTGACCCCAACTTCTTTGGCCGCACGATCTAGTGCCTTGGCAAAGGGTACATAATCTGTCGCATTGGTTGCTGCCCCAATAATGGAAATTGGAGTGACTGAAACCCGTTTATTCACAATCGGGATTCCGAGTTCTGCTGCAATCTCATCTCCAACAGCCACAAGATCCTTGGCCTTTGTCACAATCTTATTGTAGACTTTTTCTGCTGCCTTTTCGATATCCGGATCAATACAATCTAGAAGCGAGATCCCCATGGTGATGGTCCGAACATCGAAGTTCTGCTCCTCAATCATGGCAATGGTTTCTGTTACCTGTCTAATGTCCATAAATTCTCAACCCCTATCTTACAAATTGTGCATAGCATCAAAAATCGCTGCGCTTTGGATATTGATTTTCACATGCAGAGACTGACCGAATTCTTCCAACTCTGAACGAAGCTGTGTGAAATCTTTTTTCTCATCTGACGATACGACCGCCATCATGGTAAAGTATTCATCCAATACAGTTTGAGAGATATCATCGATATTGAGTCCTAATTCTGCTACTTTCGTTGCAACACCCGCTACGATTCCTTTTTGGTCTTACCAACGACTGTAATAATTGCTTTCATTTCACTGCTCCATTCTATCTATTTGCTTCCATTGTAGCACAATCCCCTTAAAATCGCCCTTCTCAACTGGGAACGTTCGTATATTTTTATGTGTATAAAAAAATAAAGAGGCTGGGACAAAAGTCCTAGCCTCTCAATTGTTTTTGGATTGTCGAGCAAGACGCAGTGGTTGAGTGGGCTCTACTACGCTGATTTCATCAGCTTTTACAGCCCTACTCAACTGTGCGGAGGTGAGACGACGAAATCGAATTCTAACGAATTACCGATTTCTGTCCCACTCTCTCTATTTTGACGATTCAGTTTCATCCTTTAGAATACCTTCCTTCACGCGCACGGTACTCTCATACTCGGCTCCAGCTAGACGGTCAAACGGAAAGCGACGACTGAGCAAGATGATGGCAAGGGTGAGGATCAGGTACAATAAGAGCACAAAGAAGAGCAATAAAATCATAGATAGAGTCAAAAGGGAATTATCCGTCAAATCCTGATTCAAAAGCGAGATCAAATAGAACAACCCTTGGGGAATCCAGTAGAAATAGCCTACCACTAGGATTCCTCGCCAGATGGTGCGAAGCCATTTTTGCTTGTCAAAACGCAAGCGGAATTTCAGTAAAGCCATTCCCAAGGTCTTGCCCCGCCACAAAGGAATCAAGGCAAAATAAACAGCCAAAACCGCTACATAAGGAATCGTCTCTAAACGCTCGATTACCGCGTAAAGCAAGGATAGCATCACAAAGTCGATCAAGAAGGCAAGACCCATCCGAAAACCAGATACTCTGGTCCCTACTCGGAAAGAATGTTCGTCAATTTCGTCTCGTGTTGGCAATAACCAAACCAGGAACCAACCGAGCAGATAGCCCACTCCACCACCGGTAGTATTTTGAATAATATCATCGACATCTGCTAGGCGGTAAGGACCCGGATACAGAAAATAGAGACCTGATAACTGGGTCAGCTCCAAAAAGAGACTAAAGAGGGCTGTCAGAAGAATCGTTTTCTTAAAACCACACTTGAAAATAATAGCGCAGATACATCCCAAAAGGAATCAACATCAGGACATTAAAGGCAGGCACATAAAAAGTTGGATGCTTAAGGGCTTGAATCCATGTACCAGTCTGCGCTAGATCAAAAGGGCTCTCCTTGAAAAAATCCACTACAAAGGCAAAGGGATGGAGATTGACCATTTCCGAGTAGCTAGTATGAATCTTACTTGGATCCGGCAGAGGCAAGATCACCAGCAGATAGACCGTCATCAAGTAAAGCATAAAAGAATAGAAAATCAGCACCCGCAATTTATTGACCGAACCATATTTTCGATAATTCAAAATCATGTAGGGCAAGGTCAACAAAAATGCCAGAAAAGGAAAGAGCTGAACAGCTGTTTTGATTGTAGAGATATACCCCATTGTGTCTCCTTTTTACCGTTATAAAATCACCCTTTGCACAATGACAAAAGGTGATTTCTTCATTGATATAGAATATTATACGGCGCGGTAGAGGAAGAGTCAAGGAAGTACGATGAAAACCATACTGAGGAGCCGTCTTAATAGTTAGCTCCTCCCTTCAAGCCTTTACTTCCGATAAAGACCAACAGATAACTCACAATCCCTGAAAGATGCAATAGTGTTGAGATCCATCCGGTGATTGCTGGTAAGAGCATGAGGCCAGATAGAAAAATTAAGAATAGATAAAGCCATTTTACGGTGCGTGAAAATTCTTTCCACACGTTTGGCAGGAGCATAACCCCTCCGGTCACAAAGGCGTATCCTACAGCAGAGATCCCTGTTGCCTGAATGTCCTGCTCCTGGGTTAAGAAGTGAAAAACGATGGAAGAGAGGACTGTCGCCGTCACAAAAACGATCAAGACTTGTCTGGAGCCTCTTTTTCTTTCTAGCAGTCCTCCGAAGGGAAGGATCATGAGTCCATTTAACAACAAATGGACCCATAAAAACCAGATAGGGGCTCCTTTACTACCGTGCATCAGGGTCCCACTGACATATTGCCAACCATAGACCGGCTTCGAATGAAAAGCCAATAGGTCATACATAGCATCCCCATAAAAGGAAGTCAATAGACCGAGCAACAAACAGATTAGAGCTAAAGTGCTGATAACAGGGTAGGTTGTGAGGATTCTTTTCATATTTATCTTCTCTTTTTCAAAAAAAAGCGTTACGATGTTTCCATTCACGACCATTATACCATTTATTTCATTGGAGACAGAAAAAGTTTTTTGCTTCTTTCGTTTCAAATCTTTGCTGGAAAAACGAAATATCGTGACTTATTAGTCGGTCATTATTCGTGACCGGAAAGCGATCCTGTTTTTTAGCCGTAGCAAAAATTTGACTTTCTATTTTAAAAAGAATATACTCATTCTAATCTGAGACAAATATTTTTTATTTTTTTAAATCAACAGTATTGTATTCAGAGAAAAAAACTACTAACTTCATGGAGGTGACGCTATGTCATTAGAAGAAAAATTGAACCAAGCAAAAGGTTCTGTTAAAGAAGGCCTTCGGTAAATTAACCGGCGATACAAAAACAGAAGCTGAAGGCACTGCTGAAAAAAAGTTGCTTCAAAAAGCAAAAAGAAGTTGCTGAAGATGCAAAAGAAGCTGTTGAAGGAGCGATCAAGGGCGTTAAAAATATCTTTCATAAAGACGACAAATAGTCTTTAACATCCTAGACCCACTCTATTTTCTACAGTCATGTTTGACCGTGGAAGATAGGGTGTTTTTATTTGCTTCAAATTCAGTTATACAAAAAAAACACCCCGAAGGGTGCTCATTGTAATGATTAGCATACTTTTAAAAGAACGTTTACTAAAGCTACTTTACAAACTTTTTAGAATTTTGTGTTTAGCTCTATCTTGGAATGAGATTTATTTTGATTGATTCATTCCTTTCAACATCGTCACCTACATTTGCGACACGATTCATAGAAATCCCTGTTATTTAAAGTAACGTTTTGTTTTTCTTAATTGTGCAATATTGATGTAGAGATGGATGACAGCAGTTATAAGGGCAGCAACTAACTGTACTTCTCCAAGAATAATGGATAGGGCAAACAAGATGATATAGACAGATGGTAAGATTAGCTGATTGAGTTTGAACAAGATTAAATAAGCCTCTTCCATTTCCGCTTGTTTCTCTCCCTCGTCATAGGTTTCTAGATAATCTAATACCTCTTTTGGTGTGGCTAAAATAGAGAGTTGGTAATTACGAATTTTGCTCGTTGTTTTGATGCAGAAACTTCCAACAAGAATGGTTAATACTGCTAAGAGAAAAGCTGATATCGGTAAATCGTGGCTAGGCAACACTGTAAGCAAGCTAAAAAGCATACTAACTTGCAAAACATTGTAAGCAACTGTCCCATAATCTAGAGAGCGATACATCTTAATATAAGCTAGCTCGTTTAATTCATCATCTTCTTCTGCTAGGTAGCTAGCATAAACTTTCCTACTATTCATGATAAAATAGAGAGCTACTATTGTCGATAGTATTCCCAGACAGAAAAAGATGGTCGTCAAAATAAACTGTACTTGCTCTTGAGAAATGTTTAAATGAAGATTCGTAAAGGCAGCACCAAACATTCCGATTAAACCACCCAACAATAAACTTCCTAACAATAGTAATAAATGTTTCTTTTTCATTTTCTATCTTCTTTCTAAAATAAACCAAGCAGTCCTTGAACCAGAGCATGCCCAAATCCAAAAGTAGCTGTTAAAACTTGATCACCAAAACTATTCAGGAGAATGGAAACTATATAGAAAAATAGAATCTTGTACCCTGATTTTTTTGATGACTACTTCAAGAGATTCATTTCCCATCCAGCCAGCTAAAAAGAGCATAACTTATCACTGTGAGAAGACTAATTTCTATCGAAGATAGAAAAAGCAAAAACGGCTAATGCACGAATCATCAGAGGGTCTACATTGAAATAACGGGCGATACCGGCACAAACCCCTGCAATTTCTTTTATGTTCGGTATCTACTTGAAAAATCTGCCAAAAAAACTCTTTCATAATCTTACTCCTTTTTATACTCTTTCTTTTACTTTCTTTTCTATCCGCTCAAATACTAAACTAAAGAAATCAAGCTACTCCAGAAAAAAATAATTACTGTCTAAAATGTGAAACCATCCCAACAAAGGTCCCGATCATCATCGAAACATTTGCTATAAAGGCAATGATACAAAGATAATAAATTACTCTATATTTGTTCATGATTCTTCCTCCTCTAAGCGAAATACCGACTCTACTGGCTCATGAAATATCTGAGAGATTTTTCAAGGCGATAATAATAGAGGGGTATACTCATCACGCTCTAGCAAACTAATGGTCTGCCTAGATATACCTGCTAGCTTGGCAAGCTCAGTTTGGTTTAAACCATCACGAGCTCGAAGCTCTTTTTAAACGATTTTTTTAGCTTCATATTTACCGATTGTCTATCAAATTCAGCCACTTCGCTTAGATATCCCTCAAAAATGGTAGAATCTGATCTTTTCCTCCTTTGTTATTATATAAGATAGTATTACCGATATCCTCATAGTTTCTCCCGTTCAAAGTTCTTATTTCTTTAACTTGATTACATTGTAACATATCTTTTTTTATTTTTTTGACAATGATATTAGTCAAAAATATCATTATTTTTGTCATTTTGTAAATGATTTAGGTCAAAATTCTTATCCTGAATAAGAATTGATTTGATATTTTTCTAAATAGAGGTGAAATGGATACTTAAAATCAAAAAAATAACGGGGTGAACTTTGTATTTTTGAAACAAAAAAGACATCCAAGAGAATACTCTTGAATGTCTGTAAACGTTGATAGTATCGTGTTGATTAACGTTTTTGAGTGCAGCGGTTGCCATCCAATCAAACATCGCTTCGCTTGTTTTCTTGGAGCAACTGTGCATAGCATATCTCTACGCGACTAAAGTCGCTAGAGCTATCCTAATTGCGCACCGCCAGTTCTCATACAAAAAACACATTGCAAGATGCAAAGTGTTTGCGTTTGTATTCTGCTTTCCAGCAACGAATTAACGTTTAGAGAACTGGCTAGCTTTTACGAGCTTTCTTAAGACCTGGTTGGGGCATCGTTTATTTCATCTAATTTCAAAGTGCTTTAAAATCAACATTTTCATGAATTTTTCGAAAACTAAAAATTTAACTAATTTCAATTAATTTCATCAAAATAAGGTAAACTTTCATTAAAAATAAGCAAAAATCGAACCAGAATATCAAAAGTTTACCTTATTTGGTTTTTACAGAGGTGAAATAGGGGTTCACTACATTGCAATATAAATCAACCGAATCACTACCTTTTTCACTACCTTTTTTGAAATAAGAATAATGATTCGGATATATAAAAGAAGAGGAACTTTATTGTGAAGCTCCTCTTTTTGTTATGTGTTCTTTTTCTCACAGATCGTATGACCTGGTTTGACACAGTTGGATTTCAGGTACTTTCAGTTTAGCTTTATATCAACCATCATCAAAAATCCAACTATTTTCTTATTTTTAAAAAAATATGAATAAGTTTGATTGAATGAGGGAATTTCTTTAAATTTTTTTCTTAGCACCTATAAGTTAATAATACTATTCTTTAAATTATAGTTTATAATTATCTGATGTTTCAATGACCACAAAACAAAAGTACAGCGAATCACTTCCTTTAGTCAAACATATAACTGAACAACATTGTTTATCTTCCTGCACTTTCATATTTTTTTCAATCCTTTTTCTAAAAATTGTACGACTGATAATAATCAAAAAAACTGTAAAAACTATTTGATAGAAAAAAATAGGTTCAATGTATCTTTCCCTAAAAATATTAATACTGCAGGATTGGCAATTAATAAATTGGGAACAAATAACATAGTGATCAATCTGTTAATACCTGTAAAAAAATATTATATGGATACTTAGAAATTCCAATATAATTCAAAAAAATACATCTACTTTTTGAAAAATTTAGTTGGGAACCAAAATGAACTAATCGTTATTAGAAACCAAATTGAATAATATATAATACAACCACACATTAAAGAAAGGATATAAAATAATATTTTTAATGAATTTAAATGTACATTTAAATTTCCATAACTTATAAAAATGATCATAAGACCAAAAAAAAGTATTCACGAATTGAACTAAATTAAATGATCTAAAAAAATATAGAACAACTGAGTATCAAACGGCCTCAATAAAATTTGATCCAAGTTACCACTCAAAATATCTGATTCTAAAAATTCCCATACTTCTAATTAACAATCCCATCATAACTCCATCTACAATAGTGTAGGAACCTACCAAAAAAATAAAAATTTGATAATAGTCCCAACCATTAAAAAGAGTCTATGTTTAAGAAAAATCAATCTAAAAAAAATACAATAGGTAAACCAATCCACAGTATCGACGAAAATAGACCACAAAAGAAGTCAAAATGAAAATTCATATCAGATTTAAAACCAAAATGAAGTAGCCTAAAAATTACTTTTTATTCTAAACATTTTATCCTCCCACATTTGAGAAGTGCTCCACTCCTTTTTCTCAATATGAATCTTGATATAATATAAAAAAATGATGCACCAAATCAATTGAATACAAATAATTCTCAAATAGTCTATTAATTTATATGTATCATTACTAAACATCTGAAGCGGTTCATATACTAAGTATTTAAAAGGTAATACATCTAAAAACAGACGAAAAATTATTTGAAAAACTTAAAAGGCAATAATATTCCTGATAAAAAAACTGAATTACTATTTCTTTAACAGTAAGGACAAAAAAATATTTTTCTAACCAAAAAGAAAGCATACCTACACAACATGATATTAAAAAAACCATAGAACCATAGATAGAATAATTGCAATACTTCCTAAAATAAGAATTTCAATGGTTAATAACTCATTCTTGTAATAAACACTGGAGAATAAAATGACAGGAATGATGATAAATAATAAATGAGCAAGCCTATCTCCAAGCATTTTACAAAAATAATACTTATAAAAAGTAACAGGTTTTATTAATATGCTAAAAAAATTTCCTGAATGAACATCGTCATTGATTTCCCAATCAACTGGATAAAAAAACAAAAATATGAAAAAAATTATAGTCCCCAAATAGTATTGAACCATTGAGGTAAAATCATATCCTGCTATATTTATCTGGTTACTCTGATATATATACGTCCATAAAAAAATACTGATATCATAATTTGTATACTTGCCTGTAACATTAACAATAGTACACTTGATTTATAGTTCAAAAATAGATCGAAATGATATCAGAATAATAGACATTTCTTTTTTTCAATTGTGCTCCTTTTTTTGTAAAAATAGTTTTTGTAAAATAATTTCTTCTAAAGAAAGATTTGATATTTCAAAATCTTCTATATCTACAAGCTTATTGATTGATTCTAATGTCTCAAAGACAAAAATCTCTAGGTATTTTTTTAGTATACATTCCGATTTTTGTTTGAGAAATGACTACTACTCCTTTAACAGAGCATAACTCTGGTACCAAATCTAATGTCATTTTTTTATCTTTAAATATTTAAAATCAGAAAATTTAGATAAAATAACATCCATTGACTCCTGCAAAATAATTTTTCCTTTGTCAATGACGATTAATTCGTCACAAACAGACGAAATATCATCCATATCATGACTCGTTAAAATAATAGTAGTATGACATTCTTCATTCATTTTCTTTAAAAATGTTCTGATATCTTTTTTAGACTGTATATCTAACCCTATAGTAGGCTCGTCTAAAAATAATATTTCCGGACTTGTTAAAGATGCCGCGATAAACTCCATTTTCATTTTTTGTCCAAGAGAGAGGGTCCGGACCTGCTGGTAAAGCTGATCTTTTACATTCAACAAATTGCTTAATTCCTGAATTCGTTCTTGTAAAATCGCCGGTTCTACCTCATATAAAGTACCAATCAATTGAAAATAATCCATAGCCGAAACATCTTGAAATAACTGTAATTTATTTCCTACTACTATTGAAATTTTTTTTCAAAAATTTATACTTCTTTTAAATGGAATTTCTCCATTCACTTCTAATTTTCCGGAACTAGGATAAAGAGTCCCAGTCAACATTTTAATCGTTGTGGATTTACCAGCTCCATTACTCCCAATAAAGCCAACTATACTCCCTCTCTTAATCGTAAAACTAATATCTTGAACAGCTCGAATCGTTATTTGATTACGTTTCAAAAATCTCTTGATAAATGGGAGTCTTGAATCAAAATTATAAAAAAATTTTTTTAGATAAATTCTGAGCATTAATAACTATTTCACTCATATATCTCTCCTTTCGATAAAATATATTTACTTGTACTTTTTTTCCATACTTTACCAAAAATGCTAAAGATTGAGCTAAAATCTTCGGGATGGGTAAAATAATATTTGTCTTTAAAAAGTTTCTCAAAACCTTCAAGGCGATTATTGAAATCATTAAATTTTTGTATTGTCTAGCTGGTTGAATGTCTCTTTAATATCCATAAACTTTCTCCGTGATTCTTTATTTCACTTTATAAATAGAAGAGTGTCTATATATTTATAGATCCTCAAGAACTTGCATTTTATCAAGTATAAGTAGAATAGTATGTAAGGGTTTACATATTCATATTGTATGATTATTTAAAGGAATCCGTCAATTTTTCCACATTATTATATGACAAAATGTATTTTTTTAAAAATGCAAAAATCTTTTTAGAGACGCACATAACTTAGTTGTAGGTGAAACGTGAAGAAAATTAAAGATAAATTGTAAAATATATTATTCTTGTTAGTGTTGTACTGAATTTTTTCTATACTTCCATTAGTATTGGAGTACCATTTGTAGTCAAAGAGCAACTCTTATTAGATAATGCAACAGTAGGTATCTTAGAAACAATGTCTGCAGTTGGAATGTTATTAGCCAGTGTGTCTATGTCTCTACTGCCAGACAAAAAAGAAACCAACACACTTCTCTCTAATAGAATTCGCATTCCGCTTTTTCTTCTAACTATCGCTATCATTGGTTTGGGTATTACATTTGCAACTACTAACACTCAAGTGATTATTTCTTCCGTTGGCGGTTTATTTATGGGAATTATCGCATTCACTCTTGTTATTCTAAATATTGTCGTCATGACCTATCTTCAAAGTAGTATTGAAACAAATTATTTAGGAAGAGTAATGAGTACTTTGTTCACACTAAATACGTCTATCATGCCGATAGGTACCATTGTATTTACTTATCTATTCCAAAAAGAAATAAACGGAGGTCTGATATTCATATTTGGAGGGATTTCTCTCCTGATCTATACCATGATAATGTTACCTAGAATATATAGAATACTCCAAAAAGAACACACTTATTGATTTTGAAACCAAAGCAATACTAAAACTAAAGAGTCTGGGACAATAGTCCCTTATTTCCAAAAAAAGCAACGGATTTGCCGTTGCTTTTTTGCATGGTTGCGATAGGAGGTCTTATTTCTGGGATCTTTACATTTTGCCAACATTTAAAGCCATCCCAAGTTCTCTCGATGAACAGAGCTTAGGATGGCTTTTTTATTTTTATTCCACTCAATTAATACATTTATATATTAATATTTGTACAGGGCGCCCTAAAAGATTGTATACACAATCTTTTTATAATGGGGTTCCCCCATCCCCCTTTTTCTTTACGAAACTTTTTTCTTTTCTCTTACTTCCTTCCTCATCCTTACCTCTATCTTAACTATAGCCATTTTACTTCCATTTGTCAAGTTAAATTTCTGTTACAAATCCACTCTATCTTTCCTCCCCCACAAGTGCTGTGGGGGATTTTTTTGTTTTTTCACTTTTTTTGTCCGACGACACCCCAAAAAATCTCCTTATAAATAAGAACAACTGTCCAGCTCATGACACTAAACCGAGCAAGAGCCCATTCACTTTTTTGTCCAAAAGAAAGGTAAAGAATTATGACAAAAAAACAGAACTCAAAACAACCCAAACCTGACAAGGTCGCTATCCGAAGAGAAAAAGAAATTAAGGAAGCGGCTGAACGTGGCGACTGGAAAAGAGTTGTTCATCTTTTATCATTACCATTTGATAACGCAGAAAGGAAAGACAGGTATCATGGAAAACTCAGCCTCAATTTCATTTATAAGAGGAAAGAAATGCTTGACTTTCTACCTGACAATTCCAGACACTCCAATCCTCTTGAGTCACTCATTTATGAAGAAGATACCAAGATTGTCTATCAGACAATTGACGAGCTTGACGACATCGAACAAATCATTATCTTTGGTTACTTTTTTGAAGATAAAAATTTCACTCAATTAGCTAAAGAAGTTCACCTTAGTGACAAAACAGTCAAAAGAAGGCTAGAAAAATCGCTCAAACTTCTGAGGGAAAAACTAGAAGAGTAAATAAAGACTGTCCAGCTCATGACATGAAACCGAGCTTGTCTCTTCTCACTTTTAAATCTACTTATAGAAAGGTATAGCAATATGAAAATTAAACCACAACACCGCAAAGGCGGATACTCTAACCAAACAGCCGGACAATATGTTGACCTTCAAGCCCCTGTCTACTTATTGAGTGAGGAACTTGAACCACAACAGAAATTTGAAGATGGCAAACCAACTGGTGAAATTATCGCCTACAAAACATGGTTTGGACAAAAAGGATTACCTCCTTTCCAAGTTAAATTTTCAGAAGCACCTGACCTACCAGACTACCTGTCTTTGGTTTCCTTTGAAAATCTAATGGCATGTGAAGTGAACTACAATGTTTACTTCAAAGCAGATGGTATTAAGGAGGTTAAATAATGGTGTCTAAAACAGATGCCGTCTTGCAATCATACTTGCTCCAGAGCCTTAATATGGCTCTTGGAGCCTTGATGCAAGGCGAAACAAGTTATACAAACAGTTTTAACATTGTCATTCAAGAAAACGGTTTCATTTTCATCCCACGGCTTCCCTGTGCCTATATTTTAGATGATGAGCTCTATAATAAAATCTTCTTGATTGCTAACGCATCCCTATACCCACATTATACTTTATTGAAGCAAAATGCAACATACTTTGTCCCTCTAAAAACGGATGATATTCATGTTCAGCGAGGACTCTTCTTTCCGTGGAAGATGGGAATTTCAAAACGATTGGTCATTCCTGACCTTGATAGATATACAACAAGTTTGCCCAAAAATCAAATTCCAATTATGGAAAATTTTACGCTTAATCTTGATAAGGTCAATCACATGGCAATCTGTGGAAATAGTGGTTCGGGTAAATCTTATGCTCTTACTTATCTACTAAGTGTGCTCAAAAATCAATCTGATTTAATTATCGTAGACCCAAAATTTGACACGCCTAGTCGTTGGGCTCGTGAACATCAAATTGCCGTGATTCACCCCGTTGAAAATCGGTCTAAGTCTGATTTTGTATCAGAAATCAATGAGAAATTAAGTCAATGTCTGGAACTGATTCAAAAACGTCAAGCAATCCTATACGAGAATCCACGTCATGAGTTCACTCATATGACAATTGTGATTGATGAGGTTCTTGCATTATCCGAGGGAGTCAATAAGACGATTAAAGAATCATTTTTCTCACTCTTGTCTTCTATCGCACTTCTTGGACGTGCTACAAGGATTCATTTACTATTGGTTAGCCAAAGGTTCGACCATACTACCATTCCCATTTCTGTTCGCGAACAACTTAATGTCCTCATCCAGATTGGCAACATTAACAAGAAGACGACTCAATTTCTGTTTCCCGACCTCGACCCAGAAGGTATTGTTATTCCTATTGGGCATGGAACAGGTCTGATTCAAGTGATTGATAACGAACATCCTTATCAAGTTCTCCCCCTCCTATGCCCCACCTATTACACCAAGAAAGGTATTTTATAGACTATGAGAAAAACGAATTTTCAAAAAACCATTCATCCAGCAACTACACTTTTTACAGTGGGAATCCTATCTATGCTTATTTCAATCTTGTTGGGGATTGGAATGAATCCTTTAGAAAACAGTACTTATTTCACATCCCTATTTGACTTCCTGAGTTTGCTTCACTTTATCAGCTCATCTATTTCTTTCTTGTCCCTTCTCTTATTCTTTGGATTGCTTGGCTATGAAATGAAGATACGCCAGAGAGAAGACAGAATAGTTAACCTCTTTAAATCCATCATACAGACCTTTTCTCTTCGCCTATTTCTGATTCAAAGAGAACACTCAGAAACTGCAAACACAAGCGAGCAAGGAAACACAAAGAGATACAACCCTATCAACAAACAGTTCAATAAAGCGATTCAGAAAGTGGTTGTAGATATACGAGAGGAAAGCACAACCTTGATTATTCCTATCCCCAAATCTCAACAAGCCATTAGAATTCTAAAAGATTTAGAAACAATCATCAGTGAAGAAATTTCTAGTCGCAATCCTGACTATTATTTTTCAAGACCTGAAAGAAAGGGCATGGACTTCTACTTTAGCGGAACAAGACGCAAATGATAGGAAGGGCGCTATGGCGCACGAAGTGAGCGCCACCTAGCGCCCTTCTGTTCGGTATATGGACTAACGGGTTACTACGACCCCGTTAGTCCAATAATCAATAATCACAAAAAAATCAAATAAAGCGTCTTCCACCTTCCGAAAGAACCCTTCTAAATCTCCTTATAGATAGAAATACAATTTGAAAGCGAGGCATATTGCATATGTCAAAAGAACAACGTTCCAATAAATGGGCTTTTCTTTTCTACAGAGAGAGCGCCCCAGAAAACTATTTAGAAATCCTTGAAGACCTTCATATTCCCTTTATCTTATCCCCTTGGCATGATAAAGATATCAATCGAAAAACAGGGGAGCTTAAGAAAGCTCATAAGCACGGCGCCTTTTTCTTTGATTCACTCAAAAGCTATTCTCAAGTATCTGAACTCATCAAGGATAAATTAAAGGGCCCTGCACATGTTGAACCCGTAATGTCCCCCAAGGGGATGTACGACTACTTTGTCCATGCAGAAAATCCTGAGAAAAGTCAGTACAATATCGAAGATATTGAAACTGGATGCGGATTTGAATTAGATAAATTCCTCATCAGCAATAATAACGATGAATTTCTATCAACCATTATTGATGTGATAGACAAGAATAATTTCACAGAATTTAATCATTTGGTTAGGTATGCGAGAGAAGAAAATCCGACCTTATTAAGGCTTATCGTTGACAAAACATACTTTTTTGCCAAGTATTTAGATTCACGAAGGTATAGCACAGACAAAAGCAAAATAACTTCATCAGAAAATTCCTTGACGAATACTCCTAATGAAACTAGAAACATCATATCAAGCTCTACTTCAATAGAATTATAATGGAGGAAAAGCTATGCAAGTAATCTTACCAGATGAACAAATTCATCAAATTCAACTTTTACTCTCTAATCTTATAAGGAAAGAAATCAGTGAGCAATTAGACAAGAGTGGTATTGATAGCCCCTATTTGAACAAAAAACAGACTTGTGACTATTTGGGAATTTCCAACAATACTCTTGATTCATGGATTCAAAAGGGGCTTCCATCCATCAAAATCGGAAAAACCATTAGATTCCACAAGGACGCTATTGACAGCTGGCTAAACGGCAACAACTAGAAAAATCAAGATTTTTATTTTATAATGGTCATGATATTTTCTGGTTCGATATAAAGGAGAATATCATGACTATCAGTAAGACAAAAAACGGAACTTACCGCTTAAAAGTCTATATCCCATTAGAAGCTCGAATGCCTCTTGGCATCGTCAATAATAACTATTATGATAAAAGATTTAAAACACGAAAGGAAGCAAGACAGGCAGAAATAGACTTACTTACGAAGTTAAACCAAATTGAAGATAATGTGTTTTCAGGACTAGGAAAAGAAGATATTCTTTTTCTCAGACTTCTATAATAATATTTGGTGGGAATCCTACAAAGCAGGACAAACTACATCTACTTCGAAACCACCAAGCAGGTCAACAATTGCAAATACCAAAACATGTTTTGAAAAGCATATACTGCCACTTCTTGGTAACTATACGATTCAATTTTTAAACCAAAATAAACAGGTTATTCTAAATTTGATGACGTCAAAAGCTAACGAATATGCCAACTTCAAAACTTTACGAAGTTACGTTATTTCTATTTTTGATTGGGCAGAAGAACTTGAATATATTGAAGCAAATAGAGTTGCAAAAACTTTAAGACGAATTAAGGCTGTCAAAAAAATTCAACTTGCAGAATCAAAACGTGATGAAGATTTATATTTAACTCATGAGCAACTCCAAGAATGGTTCTCAGCCTTTAAAGAAGATTTAGAGAACGATAAAATATCACTCAAAGATTACGTTCTTTTTTATCTCACTTTTTTCCTTGGAGATAGAAAATCAGAAACATATGCTCTCCAGTGGAAACATATCGATTTTTCAAAATCTCAGATTCAGTTAATTCAGGCTTTAGATAGATACGGACAAGTAAAATCTACCAAAGGAAATAAAAAAACTATCTTTTCTATTTCTAGCGACTTGCTTCAACTTCTAACCTTATGGAAAAAACAACAAAAATATGAACTAGCAAGGTTTGGTATCATCACTAATCCAGAACAATTCATCTTCACTTACATTGATACCAGAGGGAATATCAACAAACCTTTACACTCTGACTATCTCAATAATAAGATGAAAACTATCAGAAAGCGACACCCAGAGCTTACACACGCTACACCACATAAACTACGTCATACGGGAGCAACGCTCGCTAAACAGGCTGGAATGAGCTTAGAAGCCATTTCCGAAGCTCTAACACATAGCGACACAGGTACAACACAGATTTATGTCAATACTTCTAATGTAGTCCCTATGGCAGTCGGTGAATTTGCCTTAAGGTCTCTAAAACAATAAGGTGAAAATAAGGTAAACTTTGAGGTGAACTTTTTCAAAAAACATAAAAAAAGCACCCATGAGGTAAACTCTTGAGTGCTTTGAAACGTTGATAGTATCGTATTGATTAACGTTTTGAGAATTGTGAAGCTTTACGAGCTTTCTTAAGACCTGGTTGGAAACACTTCTATTTGAATACGTTTCAAAATGCGCTTAAAATCAATGTTTTCTCACGTTTTCAGAAAGAACAATTTCATCTAATTTGAATAACTTTCATTTGAATGGTGTGAATTTTACACTAAAAATACACGAATTGAGCTAGATTTTACCAAAAAGTTCACACCATTATTACCTTCGAATCATTAAAAAATAAAGCAAGTAATTTTTAATAGTCACTTGCTTTTTGTATCAATGACTTTTTACAAAATCTAAAAATATCTTCGTAGGTTAATTCTGATGCCGCTACACCCAATCCGAGATGAACCAACTCTTCATCAGTACAATCAAGCACAATATCGTTAAGTTCTAGTAGCACAAGCATTACAAAAATACCAATGCGCTTATTTCCATCTAAAAAAGCGTGATTCTTAATCAAAGAATAACAAAGCCTAGATGCCTTTTCTTCAATAGTTGGATATTGATCAACTCCAAAATAAGTGTCAAAAACATTCGAAAGCGAGGCCTCAACTAACCCCTTGTCTCGTACACCATCCATTCCTCCCGTAGATATAATCAATTGACTATGTAAGGCAACAACCTGTTCAACGGTTAATCGCTTCATTTAGCTAATTCCTTCAAGGCTTCTAGGTGGCGTGACAAGATAGAGCTTGCCACCTCGTCAACACTAGCTTGATCTGCAACAACAGCTTCTGTCTGTTCTTCTTGAACTAAGGTGTTATAGTCAACTAAAACATATTTAGGTTTATTGTTTTTCAAAATAACAGCTGTACCCTTACTATCAACCATTCGAGCAACTTTAGAGAAATTCTGATTCGCCTCCGTGATTGGAATTAAATTTTCAAGATTAATTTGCATTGTCATCGCCTCCTTTTGTTTATCATACCATTATTAAGCAACAAAAGCAAAAATATAGGATGGATTTATCCTATATCAAATGAAATAACTTAGTAATTTGAGGGGGATTTAGATCTTGCGTACGGTAAATGAGAATACTTTCATGCTCAACTATGGTAAAATGATGGCAGCTCATAAGACTTCCTTTCGTAACTAGTTCGTTCAATTCTATTTAACTAGAAAATCTTATGAGCTTTTATTACGTACTTATATTGTATATTCAAGAGTAATAAATAAGCTAGGCAGCCCCCATGGTGTGAACCATGAAGTGTTTCGAAGCGTTAATAGTATCACATTGATTAACATTTTATGGCAATTGATTTCGTCAAATTGCAGCCACATTTATAAGCGACTAAAGTAGCAACAACTGTGTCAATTGCACAAATTTAGTAAGAAAGTACAAAAAAAACACCCCGAAAGGTGCTCTTTGTAAGTATAGTAATTCTTTCGAATTAACGTTTACTAAATTGTGATGCTTTACGAGCCTTTTTCAAGCCTGGTTTGGAAAGTATGGGTTTCAGTTGGACTAAAAACAGCGTAGCATCAGCATCAAGCACTCACAGAATTCTATCTCTTATTTCAAAAAAAACTGATTGAGTTTGATTGAATAGGGGAAAATAAAAAGTTAGCTTTCAATTAGTCTAAAATAGCATAGTATCAGATACTTGCAGAATTCTATCTGTATTTTTATTTTTCAATACAACTGATTATCAAATGCAATATATTGGATTGTATTTCAATTTGAAGTCTGTGTTAATCACGAAATCTATAATCTTCTAACTTAATAACCTCATCATAATTATCTTTATTGAATTTATGAGCAATTTCAATAATTGTACAATCTTGATAGTAAATAAGCTGTCGAATCTCTTTTGCATTCGTATCATCCAATGAAGCTGTTACCTCATCAACAAGTAGAATGGGCTTCAATCTAAGCAAAGCTCTGGCAAGTTCCAATTTCATCATTTGACCACCTGATAGATTTTGTCCATCAAGGTGTAATTCAAGATTATTGCCAACTTCCTTAAGAAGATTAACTTTCTGTAACACATCTATTATACTACTGTCTGAAAAATCTTGGAAGAGAGTTACATTATCTCTTAAACTACCGTTAAAAATATAAGGCTTTTGATGAATGACTGATACACAATCATACGATGGCTTAAAAGACATTCCATTCTCACTTTCAAAAGAAATAGTTCCTGAATATTCAGTATCTTCACCACTTAAAAGTCTAAACAGAGTAGATTTCCCACTGCCGCTTGCTCCCGTCAGTAAAACCTTTTTTCCAAAAGGAATATTAAGAGATAACTGTTGAAAGAGCTTTTTTTCTCCAAATGATTTACTTAAATGATCAATATCAATACATAATTTTCTTCCTTCAACGTTTTTTTCCTTTACGTCAGTAAATCCATCACTTAACTGTAAAATAGAAACTACCTTATCTCTAATAGCTGTGGATGATTGTAGACTAGAAGTACCTTCTAGCAATTGTTGTAAAGGAGAAATAAGATTCATCGAGGCCGTCATCATGGCAAGTAATGTCGTCAGAGTTAAAGAGGTTGTTCTCATCAAAAATAATCCTATCATCAGAGGGATAACTAGCCCTATACCTTTGAGAGGTCCTGTCCAAAACATGACTAAATTATGACTTGTAAAATAATGGTATTGCTTCCTTTCAGTGTTTTTAATAGCATCCAACACATGAACCGAAAACTGCTGGCTAGCTTGATTACTACGAATAGTATCTATTCCTTTGGTAAAATCCGTGATAGAAGCCATACTGTTTTCTCTAGCTTTACTTAATTCCTCCCCTCGTCTCTTCAACATCTTATGAAAGATAAACTGGGGTATAATCATTAAAAATCCCCCAACTGTAAACATCAGACCTAGTTGGATATGTTGTATCAAAAGATAGGACACAGAAGCTAGAATAGATAGTCCAAAGATAGGATAAATAATGAGCGGGACCAGATACTCTTGCCAAAACATTAGAATATCTTGTGCTAAAAAGGAATTTAATTCTGATGGACTGTATTGCAATGTTCTTTGATAGAACTTCTCAATAGCTTTTTTAGAAATAAGAACATTAAAATCTTCAATGATTGCTCGTGCTAGGATATTATTGACATACATACAAGCGTAGATAAAGACAAATAATAACACTCCACTTAATCCAAATGTTAGGATCATTCGATTGTCATTTACATCAACTTTTCCTGCTACCTGTATGAGAAATGAAGTAAGTAAGCCTTGTAAGGAATATAATAGCGAAAATAATAGATAAAAAAATAATTTAGTTTTTGAAATATGCTTAAAAATAGTTCCCATCTCATTCTACCTTCAATTCATAATCGACCTTATTGGATAAAATCGCAAGTTCAAAATTTTGTAAAATATTTTGTCGCATACGTTGGCACTTTTCATTAAACGTCCGTTCATTAAAAATATCACGTTTAGGACAAGCTCCACCTTTACAAATCAATAATAATTGGCATTTCGAACAAAACCGCAAAGGCTCTGTGACCTTTACGGTTATAGGAAATAGTAATTCTATTGTATGGAGATTGTACTTCTACTTTCAAGGTGAGAAGTACCGTTGCACTGGCAGAAATTTTTTTAACTGGTTTCCTGCCGTTCTCTGATATGCTATGTATTGATAAATTTTGCTTCGTATGAGCAGATAGATAACTGCCCGAAAAAAGGACATAAAAAAATCCCTCCAAATTTAAAAACAAATTCAGAGGGTAATTTAGGGTATAACAAAATAACCCACCCGAATATCGTTTTTTTTATTTGGTGAGTTTGTTCTTTCAAATACGAAACAAAAAGAGCCGATGATTCGTGAATTGTTCCACAATTTCATCGGCTCTGCGTCTTAAGCGTCTGGCTCTTTGATGACAGTTATCTTCAAGTTGTCAACTTTAATCAATCTTTCTTGTCTGCATTTTGGACAATAAAGGGGATAATTCTCCAAAACAGTGTCCTTCCTAATTTTATTACGGGTTTTGCTCCCACAAACAGGACACAATATCCATTCGCATTTCATCATAATTAGTCTCTAATCCTTTCAAATCTCATTTTATATGACTTTTGCAAGCTGTTAAGCTAACTTGTGGAACATATGCCGAACCTTATCTATACGGCTATTCGGGCGGCGGGGTTGGCAAATAAATTTACCAATAGCTGGCTGGTATCCTTTTAACTCTGTCAAGCAGACTCCCTGCCCATTTGTGAAATAAGTTAAATCGTTCCTGTATTCTTGAATACATCTAGCAGGGATTTCTCCTTTCAGAATGACCTCGTCATTCTTTATCTGAGTACTTACAATATCTGCACAATACCTTGGAGCATCATGATACGCCCGTGAGAGATATTCCTGCGGTGCATAAATTTCAAAGTGGAGATATGGCTCTAATAGTTCTGTCCCTGCTTTTTTTAAAGCCTGCTCCAATACGATAGGGGAAAGCAGCCGAAAGTCTGCGGGGGTACTTACAGGACTATAATACAATCCATATTCAAAACAGATTTTACAGTCTGTCACTTTCCATCCATACAGCCCCTGCTCGCAGCCATAAAGAACCCCCTCCATAACCGCATTTTGGAACGATTGATTTAAATATCCAAGTGAAACTCTGCTTTCATACTGCACTCCGCTTCCAATAGGGAGCGGCTCTATGGACAACCCGACAGAAGCCCAGAAAGGATTTGGCGGGACTTCTATGTGGATGGTATATTCTGCTTTTCTAAGCGGTCTTTCCATATATATAACAGTAGGCTCTTTTATTTCTGCCTCCACATGATATTTTTCCTCAAGGATGGCACAAATGACTTCCATCTGCACATTCCCCAAAAAAGAAAGTATAATCTCATGCGTTGTAGTATCCACATAATATTTTAAAAGAGGGTCGCCATCTGAAATTTCTGTAAGTGCCCCAAGCAATATTTCCCGCTGTTCAGATTTCTTTACTGCAATCGTTGTTTGGAGCATAGGGAGAGGATTTTCAATAAATTTTCTCTGCGGCAACAGTATTTCGTTCCCCAAAATACTGTTTAGCTGCAAAACATCATTTGGTAAAATTACAATATCACCAGAGCAGGCTGTATCGGATGAATATAATTCACCGTTTGTCGGAACACACATCTCTGTGATTTTTATTTTCTCTTTTTCAGATATTCTAATAACATCCCTCAAATGCAATGTTCCGCTATATATACGCACATAAACAAAACGCCGCCTTTTCTCTGAATATTCAATCTTAAAAACCTGCCCGCATAGTTCAGATTGACCTTCAGGCGTTGATGAATAAAATTTACTGGCAATTACTTCTATAAGCTGCCGAATCCCCAGATTGTTTTTAGCGCTTCCGTGATAAACGGGAAATAACGTTCCGTTTTGGAATCTCCTGTTTTCTTCCTGTTCCAGTTCTGACATTTTAAACGGTTTCCCTGACATATATTTCTCTAATAGTTCATCGTTTCCCATAATTACCGCATCCCACTGTTCCATATCGTCATTGTCCGTTACATTTATATGGGGATGCTGCCCAACCTTTTGCTTCACTATAATTTCCGAAGAAAGCTTTGCTTTCATTTCCCGATATACCATTGGCAAATCAATCCCCTCTTGGTCAATTTTATTGATGAAAAAAATTGTCGGAATCTTCATTATCTGTAGTGCATGAAACAGTATACGGGTCTGTGCCTGTATGCCATCCTTTGCAGAAACTAATAATACTGCTCCGTCTAATACGGATAAAGAACGGTATACTTCCGCCAAAAAATCCATATGGCCTGGCGTATCTATAATGTTGACTTTTACATCCTCCCACTGAAAAGATGTCACTGCTGTCTGGATAGTGATTCCCCTTTGACGCTCCAAATTCATTGTATCTGTCCTTGTTGTGCCTTCATCTACGCTCCCTAGTTCTGCAATTGCACCACTGGTATACAATAAACTTTCCGTTAATGTTGTCTTTCCTGCGTCAACGTGAGCCAGAATGCCTAAGTTAATTATTTTCATGTGATTTTCCTCCTATCAACACCCAAAAAAGGGCATAAAAATACCCAGTGATAAATACTCCTATCACTGGGTAAATAACTCCAATAGCCCCAAAACACTTATATGTTTTCGGGCATATAAAATTACATGATAAAAGTATTCTTAAACTGGGTACAAAAAACTAAGCCCCATATTAAAAAGTGAAACAGGGACTGCTACTTTTTTTGTTCCCACTATCAAATTGACAGTTTATTTAAGAATACCTTGCCGCATATTTATTAACTCCTTGTATAATACTGAATCTAATTATATTCCTTAACCCTTTATTTGTCAAGCTGACAAACTAAAGCAGAAAAAGCGGCAGGATTTCCCCCTGCCACTAATCATCTGTTTATGCAAAAATAATTTCCTTTTCCACAATCTCCCTCGCACAAGCCCTTATGTTATTGAGGCATCCTGTCCATTCTAAGGCGTTTCTGCCTTTAGCTGTTCCGTTATGCCCTGTGCCTGTTTCATACCCTCTATGAGCCTTTCAAAGCGTTCCTGTGCCTGTCTGTTGATGTCGGCAAGGTAGGCGTTTAGCCTGCCGCTTGTAAGAAGATTGGTGTATGTAACTTTACGGTACTGTTTTAGATAATCTAAATGCCGTTGCCCCCAGATGCCTATTGCCTGTTCTTCTTCGGCGGGTACAGTTAAGCACGGTATCAAATAATCCCCTTGCCTTTCGTATTTGCCGCCCAGTTCCTCAAATAATGATTTTGCCATTGTCTGTTACCTCCACATTCTTTTTTATTTTGAATGTCCGCAAAATCCGTCCTACATCATTGGAGCAGTTAGTACAAAGAGAATCTTCGCTTTCCCCTTTTCACGGACAAGGATTTGATTGTCTTTCAAAGAAACATCATACTTAGATGCATCCAAACCATAAGTAAAGGAGTTCTTCCCACCCCACTCGGCTAAGATGATTTCTTCTTTGACTCCATTAGACTGTACCGTATATTGCACATCTGTTTTGCCATCGACATTGTTGTATAAGATGGCATTCTTTTCTACAGTTGCTTGTTCGTATGTCTTATCAAGCGGATACAGGGGAAATTTTGTCATCCTTATGTGTAATATCAATAGGAGTATCTTCTTTGACTTCGCTCGGAAGAACTACTCCTACTGGAGATTCTTTAGGTAGATAATAGTGCTTCCCATTAGCATGATAAGAATAAAGAGATAAATCTACAGGAACTTCTACCCCTTCTTTATCAATATAGGTTTTAATATCACTCCCAATATGCGTCACAAAGTGAGTATCATCAACGCGAAACAATTGTTCTTGCCCACTAACCGCTACTGGTTCACCATATTGTTTCTTGAGTTCTGCCTCTGCCTTACTCTCTTCGTTGATCACCTTTGGTTGTTGTAGGGCATCTCCTCCATCTTTTGCTGGTTTTGATGAAGCGTCAGCACTTGTCGATCCTTCTGTATTTGCATTTTCAGAACCAACAGTCTGGCTACTCGCCTCTGTAACAGCTTTTTTATAAGCTTCCTCAGCCTGTCCTTGTTTAATTGCTTCGTTTATTTCTTCCGCATAGATCAACGGCATGTTAGAAACAAACAAACTCAGCAATAATAACCACTGTATGGTCTTACGAAGTCTTTTCATCATCATTCTCCTTTGTAAGATAAATAAAATAATAAAGTGTAAAAATTAAAATAAGAGCATCAGTGATTGATAAAACGAAAGAACCTAGTATTGGAAACCAAGCAGCGATAGCTAAACAAACAGTAACGATAATCATTGATACTAGAGCAGGTAGTCGCATTTGCTCTGCTCTACTTTTTCATTGGTAAAAGCCTTATAGATACTAACCAAACTATAGGATAAGACTACTTTAAGAAAAGTTTGGATAATGGTAGTAAAAAAACCCAGATAGCAATCTTGACATGATCATATTCCAAACTTGTATTATCGTATAAAATTTGACCAAAGCCCCCGATGAGGATTCCGCATAAAATCACACCAAACAAGTAAATAAGAATAGTGTGATTTAAGCGTTTATCTGATCGATACTGCTTATAAAACCAGATCGCTATTGGAAAAAAATAAGAACTGTTCCTATCATTAAAAATAGTAGGCTGAGTAAGGTCAGAATGAGTGATAACCCTTTATCGACTAGCACCGGGGAAATCGCACCTGTAAATAGAAGGCGTTGCCCCACTCCTAAAAGCAGCAAGCCAGTAGCTAGTCTCCAGAACCTTGAGAGTCTTGATATTTTCATTATTTACTTGTCCTTTCTTTAACACTTTTTAAACGAGCGGTAACCACAAAACGTTGGTCATTTCCAATAGCATCACATGTTGATAAGATTAAAAATCGATCTTTTTGAGGGTCAGTGGCTATCTGACGATAGAATCCCCCATAGTCTGACGTTCTTATCTGTAATGTTTCTAAATAATATCTGAGGCCTTCTCGACTTCCTAATTTGAATGTATGAAAAAGATGATCATCTGTATAGGAGTGAGCTGCCAACACCTCATATTCAAAATGTTGAGTCAAGGTGTCAATCGTAATACGTTCATGCTCTTTAAAAAAAGCTGGCTTCGCAAAATAATCTAAAGATCCAAACATAGAATCATCTAACATAGCATGTCCATAGATTATAGTGACAGGATCTTCAAATGTTATTTTGTTAACCAGCTCTGTAAATATAGCTCCATAATAGGTCTCTTTACCATCTATATCGTGAGATAGGTAATAAGCATCATCCCTTGGATGTTGAGCTACTGGATAATCAATTCGAGTCCCTTCGACTGTTAGCCAAGCAAAGACATCTGGATTCTGATGAAACCTCGTCTCTATTGCATTTTGAAAATGCTTCTCTACAGCTTTCTGTTCGAATCCATCCAAGATTTTTAGACCTAAAAATAAAACTGCAACCATTGCAATTAATGATAAACTAAACCTTAAAATTTTCATGTAACCGCTCCCATACTATCATTATAACAGACCCCTGTAACCCTTGTAAATACACTTTCCCTTTAAATTATACTTTTATTAAAAATATTTTTGATAATCATATACATGTGTACCGTTTCATTACCTGTTTGATTGCTACTATTTAACAGAAAAGAGGAGCCCTCTCCAAATGAGAATGGGCTCCTCTTTTTAACAACTATTTGAGCTAACTCTAATTTTTTTCCTAAACTCCCTTGTGATAGAAGACTCCTTGATTCTACAAAAATCCAATTTTTACAATTTCTATAGGAAAATCGAGTTCTAAAATCATTTTTTTAATTGAGAAGAATCCTTATATATTTCATGGTCTAGATTGTCACAATATGCAATTCCTTACCCTTATTTCGCTGCATATTTATATGGTTCCATGAAATCTTTCGAAATGATAGATTTCATAAATAGAAATGTGATTCCAATGGCTGTCGGAAAGATTGCATATCGTATTCTTAGGTGTGAATTTTACCCTAAAAAAATACACAAATTGAGCTAGATTCTTCCGAAAAGTTTACACCCTTTAAACTGTTATTGTTTTTATCCATTATTCACAATTCTTTATCTTACTCTTGGTCAACAATTGTATAATCTTCGCTTTGCAGTAATTCTAATACTTTTTTTACAAATTGTATTGACAGCAATCCTTCAATCTTAGAGCCATGTGTTTTGAAATTTTTCGTCGATTTCTTGAATTTCTAATCCAGTATTTCTTTCAGCAATTTTTCTCTGTAATAGGTGAATGAAAACTATATTCCCCTAATTTCGTAATATAAGAAATATAGATATTTCTTTGTTCCTGAGACGATAATCAAAAAAACTCGACCTCCATATCTTTATCGTAATCATAGTAACTATTTTTTTCCAAATAATTTCATTAGTTTTTTTCTTTCAACAATTCCTCGTAGTTTTTTTCATAACTATATACTCTTTTTTTCTCTTCGCCAATGAATTGTTTGTGAATCAGAGTTGGAGAAAATACTTTCAATAACTCCTCTTTTAGTTGATAGTATTTTTCCCATTTCCTCTTCCGCTTTTTCAATATTACTCTCAAACGCTGATGGAAACTTCCGTTTTTGTATTCTTTAATTTTATCACGATAATTTTTTTAGCTCGCTTATTCACAGAATATACACATTCTGCAATAATTTCATTGGTAATTTTTTTCTCATTGATCAAATCATTATACAGCTTTGGAGTTTTCATTTCATTATCCCTTTCGAACTTTCTCTTACTATCATATACTTTAAAAAAATAATTAACATGTTTTATTGTAACGTCTAGTTATCGTTTTTTCAATAACTAGACATTTCAATTTTATTCATAATCTCTTATTTACCACAAGAACACACTGAGATACTTGTCCCAGTATGTTTATTTCATTTTGGATAACTTCATCAATAAACTTAAACGTTCATCATTTTTGAGCTCTGATAACAAGCAAATCAACCGCTCATATCCAAGTTCTTTCTTCTGCTTGATTAATGAATTCATCACAGCCACCAAATCTTCTGGCGTAAAATTCCTTAAGTAAAGTGTAATATAACTTCCACTATTAGAAAATAGGCTAACATGAATTGCATTATGTTCTTTTTGCCTAATTTTTATTCCTCCCGTAGACTCCCTAATATAAAACTCATACACTGTCTTTTTGGGATAGCAATCAAATGAGTTTTTCGAATTCTCTGCGATTTTTTTATAGAGAATATAGTTAATGAGTGAATAATATTTTAGAAACATAGTTGTTTCCTCCTAAAATGTTTTTTTACAGTTATAGTATGCCACAAATCCCAATTTATAAAAATAATTAAGAAAAAAACGATAAAGATATTGTTTCACTTATTGAATTTTTTTGTAGTTTTTTTCCTCTTTCTCTCATCCCTCATTTATTTTTGCAATTCTAATTTTTTTCTGTGTGTTTAGCGTTGACAGAAACGTATGTGTAAGTCACGCTAAACACACAGATCGAAAATAAAACCGTATAACACAAAAAAGAGATGAAATTTGTTTTTTTATTTTTTTATCAATTTATGGCATACTATAGATATCTAAAGATTGATTAAGTAGAGACGTAACTAATATAGCTACGTTTTTTTATGTTTTAAAAGGAGGTAGCTATCGTGGAAACAACAGGTTTAAGCCGGGTTAGGAAAGAACCAGTTTTTGTATATCATTAACTTAAAAAAATAAATTTGTAAATAACAGAAGCAATGTCAACAGCAGTTTAAGAAGATTTTTTTAATTGGAACAAAGTAAAGAATAAAAAGTATAAAAAAAGAAAGTAAATAGCAAAAAGTCTAAAAATCAAATACAAAAAAAAACTAGCTTAACTCAGTCGCTAAATTCAAAAGCATTTAAACCTGAAAAAAAGAGTAAAAGAAAAAAACAACAGATTTTTTTATCTGTAAGATGGAACTCTACATATTATTTTAATTGAGTCAACTTGTCATGTTGTAAAATGACTTGGTTAACTTCTTAGCCATCAATTAAGAAGCGCCCTCAGCACAGGGAAGATACTACATCAGTGAATATAAGCTTTAAATCACTGCACTACTTCAACTTGAATAAAAAAGACCTTAAGATTTTTCTTAAGATCTTCTTTAAATGAACATCATCTTCTATAGAAAGGAAAGAACTATGGCAAAGAAAAAACGTAGTCGTTCAGAACGACGAAAAGCTAGAGAAAAAGCTAAGAAACAACAGATGGATGCTCTAAACACTTTGAAGGTCGTAAACAATTCATCCAATCAAAGGGATTAACTAATCTAGTCACGCGCTTCAAGAAGGGAAAAGGTATCAAAAGAAATGAATCCAAAAAGACAGGAGAGGACATTCATTTAATCCATACAGACCGAACTCTTCATAACTACGCTGGATCCTGGAGCAGATTTGCTTCCTTTGTTGCTGCAACAGCCACTGCCGAAGATTTAAAAGCTCTTGAAAAATCTAAGAATGTAGATATATGGATTGACTTAGTAAATCAATACTTAGAACATTGTAAAAAAACTGGGCTTTCTGCACCAACCCAATCAACATACAAAGCAGCATTAGCTAAAGTCTTAGGCGTATCTTCTACTGCTTTTATTGCAACAGATATTCGATATCGAGCCAACAAAAAAAATAATCGCTTAAAATCTAATGACGATAGAATGTCTGAAGAAACGAATAATCGATGGTTTTCAATCGTATCTGCCACTGGACTACGAAAAAATGAGCTAAAAGCAATTACTGGTGACTCACTCTACCAACGTGAGGATGGCCGATATTATCTTAAAATCATTGGTAAAAAGCATAAAACAAAAGGAGCTAGAGATCGTTGGGTTCCGATTATCACACGAGACAAAGAAGAATTAGAGAGGCTTGTTGAGGAGTTTAAGCTAGCTGGTAAAAAGCGTGTGTTTCAAGTTCCATCTGCTTTAAAACCTCATAAATATCGTGCTGAATACGCAAAACGTCTTTATCTTCTTGTCGCGAGAGATCCCAAAGATATCAAAGATAAAAAAGAAAAAATTTATCTACGGGGAGAATTAAAAGGCGTTGTCCTTGATCGAAAGGCTTGTTTAATTGTATCACGTGCTCTCGGACATAATCGACCAGAAGAGTTTCAAAAGTCCTATGCTTACAAGTTAATCGCACAAGCAAACTAATAAGTACTTCTAAAAAATAATTGTATATCTCTCATTGAAATAAAAAAATAAATAAAGTAGGGAAAAAAACCTAATTTTTTTCTCCAAACCCTTATCATTACGCGTTTTTTTAACAATTAAACATTGTGTATTTTTATTGTTTTTTTCAAAAATTTCTTCCATTTTTTTCACTTTTTTTAAAAAAAAAGGCGTTTTTCTGTCAAAAAAAATGGCATACCTATATATAGGGGATTTAAATTGAATTATATACTTCCTAACAAAAATAATAGTAAAAAGGAAACATTAAAAACATGAAAAAGGCTTACTAAAATTTCTACTGAACAGATGCAATTAAAACAGATGCAATTAAATGAGAAAGAAATTCAATCTTGTTTTACTTTAATGAATTCCTTCTGGGGCTTTTGATCGCATGGATTTTTAACTTGGGTGAAAAATCTAATTGTTGACATCGAAAAACTGATAGAATACAGCAAAAAGAATCCTGATAAAGTTAAAAAAATTAAATTACAATTCAAATCAGATAGAAGATTTAATTATCCAATCAAGGGAATTCGGAAGACTTGAAATTGGGAAAATTTATAAAAAAAGAAATCGGAGATACTGTTAATTATTCCTTACTACAACTGAATCATGGAGGTCTCAATTTTGAAACTCTCTATTTCTGCAATACGAAAGAAACTAATAAAAAGTTATGACGGAAATCAAACAGCAAACTGGTATTTGGATTATCCCAACAACAATTAGGATTCATCAAATGGAAATCTCATTTACATTTGCTACTGATGCGATTATTCATTTTCAAACAAGAAATTTATTATTGAGGGCTCTATCTAATACATCTCAAGTAAATAAAAAAAGTTTATACAAAATGTTCAACTCCCGAAGACCACCATATTCTTTCAAGTAAAAAAATGAAAAACTTGTTGCATGTTCTTTACGATAAAACAGCAAAAGCTGAACATAATAACCAGATTGAATCAAACGTATCTCGTAAATATCGCATCTATAGATACGAAATGACACTGAATGAACAAAAAAATTAAAAAGTGAATTCAAGAGTACTGACTTGGATAAACTAAACAATGATCAGCTCTATTCATTTTGTATATAGTGTAATTGAGAAAAGGATTGTGCAACTTTAAGATAATTGTTCAAACTTCAGTAAGAGATACCCAAAAATAAGTTAAAAGAATTGTATGAAGAAAAAAAGGTAAAGATGGATATATAAAAACTTTTTTTGAAACTCAACTAAATCATGCTATGGATTATTTATATCCAATAACATTGGATGAATCTATTTTTTTATTTATTGATGCATCTAAATTTGTAAATCCAAAAAAACTGTGCAAGAACTAAAAAAATCTGATTAAAGAAAGTAGGAGGAATGATTTGAAAAAAATGAGAGTTATTTTTCTTTCTATTATGATTACATGGCAAGTACTATATCTCTTTAGCTTAATGCTAAATAGTCTATATCTTGTTACTATCTTTGACTTTGGTTGTTACAAGAGTAATCAAAATAATAAACTCCATTTTTTTAAAATCCCTAGTTTTACCAATGAAGAAAAAAAGATAGTTTTATTAATGACGTTAATAAAATCAAGGATAAAGACATTGGTTCATCCCTGGATTCTTTTTTTAAATGAAATTCAAATAAATACTTCTTCCATTTTAATATAAATTCTGATTAAAAAAATGGAAAAAGTATTACTACAACAACGTTTTTCCTATTTTTTTAACTCTTCAACCCTTGAAGACTTAAAAAAAATCCAAACTAATTAAATTTAAATCTAATAGAAAGAAATAAACAGGACTATTTATGAATTTATTTATTCCAGACGACGAAATGGTTAGGCAACTTCAATTACTAATATCAGATACTGTTAAAAAGAACTGGATAAATTTTTTTAGATATTAATGAAAATATCAATCATTTTTTTAAATAAAAAAAGCAAACTTGTGAGTATTTGAATATAACAAATAATACTTTAGACAAGTGGATTAAGCAAGGATTGCCTTGCATTAAGATTAGTAAAACTGTTCGCTTTAGCAAATCTGAAATCAATCGCTGGTTACAAAAGCAGTAGAAATTCTATGGTCGTTTGTTATAATGTAACCATGGTATTTTTCTAGCTCAATTCAAAAGGAGAATACTATGTCTATTATAAAAACTAAAAACGGAACCTATCGCTTACGTGTCTATATTCCTGAGGATGTGAAGTCTTCACTAGGTGTTGATAAGAAAGTGATTGAAAAACGATTCAAAACAAGGATTGAAGCAAAAAAATATGAACTAGAACTTCAAAATAAGATTGATAAAATTCATAGTGGAGATTCAGTCTCATTAGAAAATAGTGGTTCTATCCTTTTTTCAGATTTCTATCAAAACGTTTGGTGGGAATCCTACAAAGCAGGTCAAACTACTTCTACTGCTAAACCACCTTCTCAAGCAACTATAGTTGGAACAGAAATTGCTTTTAGAAAACACATCTTACCCTTACTTGGGAATTATTCAATAGACTTTCTTAATCAAAATAAGCAAGTTGTACTAAATCTATTGACTCAAAAGGCTGAAGAATATGCAAATTTCAAAGTTATCAGGAGCTACGTTAACTCTATCTTTGACTGGGCAGAAGAATTAGAGTATATCGAAACTAATCGCCTATCAAAAACTATAAGCCGTATCAAAGCCACTAAGAAAATCAAGTTACAGGAATCTAAAAAAGATGAAGATTTATATCTATCTCAAGAAGAACTTCAAGCATGGTTTACAGCTTTTGAAAAGGATTTGGAGACTGAAAAAATTCTATTCAAAGACTATGTTTTGTTCTATACTACCTTCTTTTTAGGAGATAGAAAGTCAGAGAGCTACGCTTTGCAATGGAAACATATTGATTTCAAAAATCAACAAATTCAATTGGTTCAAGCCTTAGATCGATATAAAAATCAAAAGTCAACTAAAGGGAATAAAAAGACGATTTTTTCGATTCCACAAGAACTTACCGACTTGTTAAATTCTTGGAAGAAGCAACAAAAATCTGAACTGGCTTCATTTAACATCATGCAAACTCCTGAACAGTATGTTTTTACGTATATTGATACAAAGGGAAATGTAAACAGTTGTCTCCATGCTGATTATCTTAACAACAAAATGAAATCTGTTAAGCGTCGTCATCCAGAACTTGCACATGCAACTCCTCATAAATTACGACATACAGGAGCCACACTCGCTAAACAGGCTGGAACCTCTATGGAAGCTATTTCTGAAGCACTCACTCATAGTGATACGATTACAACTAAGACTTATGTAAACACATCAAATGTGATTCCAATGGCGGTTGGAGAGATCGCTTATCGCTCCCTAAAGAAATAATGGTGTGAATTTGGTGTGAAAAGTGGTGTGAATTTTGCTAAAAATCATCAAAAAAACACCCCATGGTGTGAACCATGAAGTGTTTCGAAACGTTGATATAATCGTATTGATTAACGTTTTGAGAATTGTGATGCTTTACGAGCTTTCTTAAGACCTGGTTTGGAAAGTATGAGTTCCAGTTGGATTAAAAATAGCGTAATATCAAGGCTTTTCAGAACGATATATACTGATTAATTTCATAAAATTTGAATCAATATTTTTTAAACGGGGAACAATTTAGGTCTGCAAGTATTGATATAATACACCTATTTATAATCAATTACAAAACTTTAAAACCTGTACTTCTATTCCACTTTTTATTTATGAAAACGATTTTTATGATATAATTGAATAGGCATTATTTAATTATTTTAGGAGAACAAAATGAGCTTAGTTGCGCTAGGAGTATTTCTCTTTTTTTTAAAACTATTTCTAGATGATAGAAAAGCGTGGAAAAAAGTCATAAAAGAAGAAGAAAGACGTAGAGGAATGCCAATTTGTTGGCCAGATGGTCTAAATCAAGAGATATTTGAAGAGATTTGTCGTAAGGCCGCCAAATCAATAAAACGTTTAAAAATTAAATCCTTCGATGGGCTATACATTTCTTGTGAAGTTAGAACAAGTAGCGGCTTATCTACTTGGGATTTTTCCGCTGATTTCTATGACTATGGTGAGCTAAGTGGGAGATACTTTACTAATTATGTTGAAAATAAAGATTCTACAATTCCAGAAATTTTTTTAGAAAAAAAGTATCTGAAGGAATTAAAGAGATATTATATAGGGATAAAGCGTTCACTCCTATATCATCTCAGGCAGCATTGGGAGAAGATGCTTATTCTATTGAACATTCTTTTTATTAAAAGCAGGATTTACAAATGTGAAAAGAGAGCCTCGTAAAAAAAGCTTTTTTTGAAACTATTTTCTAGGAAACGATCTGTTACTTATATCGTTGTAAATGGATTATCTGAATTTTCGAAGAACCAAATGTTCGACAATGATAGCCTAGTTATAATTGAATATTATTATTAAATGGGTGATGCTATTTTTTTAGGAAAAAAATTCATAATTTTGTTTCTTGTGAAATGCACTTACAGCATATAAAAAAATAGGTAGGCAATATGTACTGAGTTCAAATAGCTAGACAAATAATTCAACCAAAGGATTTAGTTCTGTATTTTTAAAGGGCTAAGTCTTTTTTTAGTTTTATTAAATTCTTTTTGTTGTACTAATCAATAAAGTCAATTAACAATTTGTTAATTGACTTTAACATCATTTAATATCCATATAACCTTTCTGATTTCAGAATAACAAAGAAAGATTCCATCTTATTTTTTTGACTGTTGTCCTTACTTGACATGTAGAGTCGAATGTATTTAACTTTTTGAAAAGTGATGGTAAAGAATTTTATTAGTATTGCCGTATTCCTTCTGTCAATAAATACAAGAGATTATCAAAAATAATCTTCCAAGTTACCATCCTATATTCATTACGTAAAAAATTACTACTATTTGCATCACTATTATTAATGGAATACCAATAGTAAAATAATCCTTCTTTGTTTTATGACGTAATAAATAGACTGCCAGTAAACTTCCAAGAGATCCGCCAACAAATGCTAGACCAAGCAATGTCACAATTCTAATTCTGGAACGATGTTCGGCTGCATTCACTTTATCTACCGCATAAGCTACAAAAGCTATAAAATTTATGATTTCCAAGTATCTTATTAATATTTTATTTTTTAAAAAGAAATCCCAAAACGCTAGTGTTATATGGTCCGCATGATGCCCTTTTATCATCAGAAATACTATAACTTGTATTACAAAGATACATGTAACAAAAACTCTCGACATCATATTTTCTTTACCAGCTTTACGATCAAATAAAAGTATTGCTAATAATATACCTGCTGAGCCACCAATCGATGAGCACAGTGTTAAAATAGGGTCAACATGCCAATTTTCGGTTCGAATATATAAAATCATATTAAGTAGATACAGAAGAAATCCAATAACATTGACTGCTATAAGATAATATTCCAATATTCCTAAGTTCATAATCAACATCCTCTTTTTTTAATAACTGTTTCTCTTACTTTTTTTATAATAACTAGCGTACTATCTCTTTATCAGCTAGTAGTTTTTTTAAGTTGAACTATAAACAGTGTAATATCAGCAAAAAAACATGCTAAAACATTATAAGAAATTTAGATTAATTCTACTTCTTTTTAAATGTCCCATCACTATAGTTTATCTCATAACCATTTGCAGTATTATATACAACAACTACTTCATCTATTTCTCCATCCGAAGATTTCATTGAAACAATAACATATCTAGGAATAAGTTCCTTTTTATGATAATAAGGAGTTGCTTGGTAATATAAAACACCTCCGTCTGAATGAGTTTCTAACCATTGCTGAGCTTTTTTCTCTGTATAACGCATCCCACCATCATTTTCACCAACATTTTGAGTACGAGTGCCAGTAATTAGATTTTCACGTTTCGCATTCCCTCCAAGACTGTTCGCAATCAAGTGACTACGATTCCAAAAGAAACCGTTATATTTAGAGCCATTTGAACTAATGATTTCAGCCTTTTCTTCATTCTTTTTCCAACCGCTTGGATCAGACGAACCATCAGTAGCAAAAGGTAGTCTATTCCCTCTAGAATTCTCAACATTTTGATATATCAGACTACCTTTTACTTCAGTTGTCCTTCCAAGATCATCTAATCTTCCATATTCAATTTCACCCTTTTTGGGAAACTTTTTTGGTTTGATTGAACTTTTGCCAACTGATACATAGTAATTAGAATACTCGTCTATTGACCATTTAGGAATCTTTATCTTTTCACCATTGATTTTTACTTTAGCCTCTGTATTTCCCCATGCAGCTACATTATTAACACCTACCACATAGCAAACACTCAATAAAACAAGAACCATACCTATTAATTTTTTTAAAAACTTTTCATATTTTTTTCTCCCAAATTTTTTTCTGCTTCTATTTTTATTATCAAAAAAACAATAATCAATTTTTGTTATATCTTCTCCAACATAATAATCATCCATATATATTATAAATCACCTATATGTTAGCCGGTGTTTTATATCCTGTATCTTCGCTATTTCACCAAAATGAAACAATACAATTAAGTCTAGCTGCTCTTCAATTTCCTTAAAAGGTCGATCCAAGTCTAATGTTCGAACGCTAATCTGATTCCCATGAATCTGGTAAATATTATCTGGCTGAATCAGTTCATCTGTTTTAGCATACAGTAACATCCCTGATACCGTACATTTGCTTTTTTCAAATTGATACTCGCGATTTTTCACATATGTGAATATCTGATAAAGGTTATTGGAACGAATAGTGTACTTATCAAAACGCATTTGAGTAGTCCGTGAATAGTATTTCGCATCAATAATTAAGATAGTATTCTCTTTTTGAAGTTGAATATCACTCTGCATAATGGGCAACAAATCACTTTCACCACCGTCTAGAGCCCACGGTATCTGGGAGGCATTTACATTTAGCTTAGGGTAATGCTTTTTATAATATTCAAGAATAAATTTTTCATATAGTCGACTCATTCTTTGTTCATCAAGAAAATCCATTAGCTTCATCTGACCATCTGATGTCGTCTGCAACAACCCCTTCACAACCAAATAACAAATAGAGATCATCATTCTATAAGATTGATTATTCCGATTGTATTGAAACTTCCAATTTACTTTATTCAAATCAATGCATTCAACTTCATTGAAAAAAACCAATAATTTCCGTAGTTCTTTTTTTCGTTTTTTGGGAATATCAGATTTTAAAAGAAGACACATCGTAGACTTAATGATACGATTCATTGTATTGTCAACCGAAAATTCTTCATAAGAGCACACTACTCTTTTTCTGACGGAACTTTGGGACTTCAATGACTCTCCCAATTTCTATTTTTCCTCTCAACGTCGAGATTTCCTCGGTTTTAGGTATGTACTTTTTCTCTAAACCTCTCTTAAGTTGAATTGCAATTGCCTTAACTAAAATAGCACTCATCAGGTCCGCAGTGTTTTGAAACTCTTCTGTAGAGAGTTTTTTATAGCCTTGTCCTTTTAGAACACTGAAAGCGTAAGTTAGCATATAATAGACATTCTTAATTGGTATCACTTAATTGCACTCCTCAAACTTTCGCTCCATTCTCTCACCAGAGTTGGTTCGTCAAACCAATATTCTTTTAATAGAGGTATTAGTTCATACTCTACAATATTAGAAATTACCTGATCATTCACACTTTCTGGCGTTAAATTGCAAAAATAACTATGACCTATACAAAATCCTTCACCTAAGCTCTCATCTGTAGCAATAGCATAATTTAGATTTTTAACACAAGCAATCAAATTATCCAACTTTCTATTGTTTATATTTGATTGATAGGTTTTAAATCCATCTGTGTCAAATCCTGGCTGTAATTCAAAGAATGCAAACCGTCTTCTCAAAGCATAATCTAACATAGCTAAACTTCTATCTGCTGTATTCATCATACCAATGATATAAAGATTATCTGGAATAGAGAACTTTTCATCCGAATAAACGAGTTGTAAAGATGCCCCTCTTTTATCATTCTCAAGCAGCATAAATAGTTCGCCAAATATCTTACTTAAATTTCCACGATTAATTTCATCAATAATAAAGAAATAATCATTAACAGCATCTAGTTCTGCTCGTTTACAGAAATTATAAAATGTACCTTTTTCTTAATTCAAACCCAATATCAGAAGGTCTAAAACCCCATGATAAAATCTTCATATGAATAGCTTTTGATGAAATTGAACCATCTTAACTCTCTCAGCATTTTTTTCTCCTATAAGAGAATAAGCTAAGCGTTTTGCAGCATATGTTTTACCCTACACCCGGGGCCCCTTGTAAGATAATATTCTTTTTTTAAAAAAACAAGAACAGACCTCAATCTTTCATACTCTTCTTCCGACATAAATACATCATTTAGAAAATCTTCCTTTGTATATGAAGAATATGATTTTTCAACTTCTTCAACATCTTCAGATGTATCATCATCAAAAATATTTTTTAGTTTCTCTACAACATCAATATAGGGAGTTACATCGGTTAAAAGTTTTCATAGCTGCTTTACCTGGATAAGGCCATTCTCCATGATGAGTCCAATTCACTGTTCTTATATGATTATACTCCTCAGCTTCAGAGTCATAGAAATAGTCAGAGGTAACAATCCCACGCCCAATTAGTTGACTTCTACCTTTTTTTACAAAAATAATATCTCCAACTTTCATTTCATTGGCAAATTGCCAAGTAGCATGTATTGCATTCTGGTATGATAAGTTGGGACCATAAATTTTTTTCATTGCCTCTTTGATCTCTGATTTATTTTTAAATAAACTGAGATCTCCAATTTCATTCCATCCTATAGCCATTACTCCACGTTTGTAAAAGTCATCCCACATATAAGAACCTTCCCCTGGAGCATATACCCAATACCTTATTGTTTCATTCTCATCATCCATCAAAGCTGAAGATTCTGCCACCATCTTAAGTTCTTGATTTTTTTTATTCACTTCTTCAGAATACTTCCATGCTTCAAAAGATAATTCTTTAAAAATTCTTCCATTTAGATTCTGGACTCTGCAAATAGGTCTTTACTTTTTTTCAATTATTTTTAAAATAATCAGCCGAATAAATTTTTTTGAATCCAGACTTTCTATTCCATCAAGAATTTTTTTGAAGGAAATTTACCCGATTTAAAAATAAACCACTGATTTCTACTATCTAAATTCAAAAAAAAGTATTTGGAGCAATCCAATATAAGCCCATGGTAATTTTACTATTACCATTTCCCTTTTGGTTATTGACAATATCAAAGTAATTCGAAACATTCTCTTTGTTTTTCACTAATAGGATTCTTATCATATTCTATTGCTGAAATAAACAGTGACCACAAATCATCAATGTCCCCATCATTTCTTTCATCAACAAAACGATAGTAAGTGGCATTCTGAGGATTTAGAACCGGAAGACTATCAAAGGAAGTTGGTACCTTACTTTTCAGATCGAATAACTTTGCTATTGTCTCTAACAATTTGATTCGATTTTCATCTCTCAACTTCTTATTAAATAGCCCAAACACGGTAAAAGGATCAATATCAACCAAGTTGTTGTCCTTTTCCAATGTTGGCATCGATATAGCTGAAAGTTTATAAATTTCTTTCACTTTCTTGATAAGATCAAGCCTATTATCTCTATATGCCACTAGTTTTTGTGCAAACTCTTGATAAAAATCTACCCATAAAAACTGATCTACTGTATTCATATTGATTTACTTTCTACATCTAAATTTACAAATTTTTATTTGATACCTATAATTTTACTAAGTATTAGTATATCACGAAAACACTTACATTTCCAACCAATAAAATAGCTTCCCTCATTTGAAGGAAGCCTTTTTGGTTTTTAAGCATAGTGTTTTATTAAGTGATAATCCAATATATCTTTCCGAAAAAGACCTATTTTTAGACAAAAAAGACATCCAAGAGAATACTCTTGAATGTCTGTAAACGTTGATAGTATCGTGTTGATTAACGTTTTGAGAATTGTGAAGCTTTACGAGCTTTTTTCAATCCTGGCTTCTTACGTTCAACTTTACGTGAGTCACGTGTAAGAAGTCCTGCGCGTTTCAATGAATCGCGGAAGTCTGGGTCTACTTGAAGAAGGGCACGAGCGATACCGTGACGGATTGCTCCTGCTTGACCAGCGTATCCACCACCTACAACGTTAACGAAAACGTCGTATGAACCTGCAGTTGAAGTAACTGCGAATGGTTGGTTGATTACAAGACGAAGGTCAGCGTGTGGGATGTACTCTTCAACATCTTTTTTGTTAACAGTGATTTTACCAGTTCCTGGAACAAGGCGAACGCGTGCAACAGCGTTTTTACGACGTCCAGTACCTGCATATTGTGCTTGTGACATACTTTATTGTTCCTTTCCTTAGATAAGTCCTGAAATATCAAGAACTTCTGGTTGTTGTGCAGCGTGAGTGTGCTCAGCTCCAACGAATACTTTCAATTTCATACCTTGAGCGCGGCCAAGAGTATTGTGTGGAAGCATACCTTTAACTGATTTCTCGATCAAACGTACTGCATTTTTAGAACGAAGTTCACCAGCAGAGATTGATTTCAATCCACCTGGGTGGTTTGAGTGAGTGTAGTAGATCTTATCAGTTGCTTTTTTACCAGTCAATTTAACTTTTTCAGCATTGATAACGATTACGAAGTCACCTGTATCAGTGTGAGGTGTGAATGTTGGTTTGTTTTTTCCGCGAAGCACGCTAGCAACAACTGCTGAAAGGCGTCCAAGAGGTACATCAGTTGCGTCAACAACGTACCATTTGCGTTCTACTTGGCCTGGTTTAGCCATGAATGTAGTTTTGTTCATGATTTCTCCTATATGAATGTCGTTTTTGTTTACAGGGCGGATGTTCCGGTCCGCGAGTTATTTGAAAGGTTCCGGGGCCTTACAAATGGGGTAAACAATACCGCCTACTATTGTATCAAAATTCTAAGATAAAAGTCAACCGATTTGGAAAATTATTTGCGATTTTCTTTTCCAATGACAAATCCGATCAAGGAATTCGGGCCGACGTGGGCTGAAATAACCGGTCCAAGAGGCATCACGAGGACTTCATCGATGCCTTCAAGCGCAAGCATTTCTTGCTTCAGTGCTTCTGCTCCTTCTAGATCGTTGGTATATGATACCAAGGCTGTGCTTTCACCGATATCGGCTTTGATCAGCTCCAGTAATTCTCGGACAGCTTTTTTGCGTCCCCGAACCTTGCTAATAGGAACTAGTTTTCCTTCCGCATCAATCCAGAGAATGGGTTTGATGCTGGCCAAACTTCCCATGATCGCAGCACTTTTTGAGAGACGGCCTCCACGCATGAGGTGGTAGAGATCATCGACGAGGAAATAAGTCCGCAATTTTGGCGCTAAGTCCATGATTTCTTCTTTGGCTTCTGCTAATGAACGACCTGCATCACGCGCAGCTACTGCCCGCATAACCAGGTAGCCCTCTCCAATCCCAGCCGCCTTCGGATCGACAATCTCAATCACGGCTTCCGGGTAGTCTTCTAAAACCAGGTCTCGTGCCATGACTGCACTCTGATAAGTCCCAGATAAGACCGATGAAAAGGCTACATAAAGCAGATCTTTTCCTTCTTTGGCAAATTGTTCAAAGGTTTCCTGAAATTGGCCCACATTGACCTGACTTGTTGTCGGTTTGGCCCCATTTTTCATGGCTTCTAAAAGCTCAGGGCTGGTCAATTGACCTTCGCCTACTGTCTGGTAAACCGTCCCATCTAACTCAATGGTTAAGCCAAGAATGGTCACCTGATGTTCCTTGGCCCAGTTCTGGTCTAAATCTGCGGTCGAATCGGTTAAAATAGCAAATGTCATTACTTGTCTCCCATCATTTCTTGTAATTGTCGCAATACTTCGTGATCGAGCGGTCGCATCGGTGGTTTTTGATCGTTGACCACTCGCTGCGCCTGATTGAGGTTTCCTTTGACGACTGCGACTCGTTTTTCTAACTCTCTGGCAGATACCCGAAGGGCTCCTTGAGCAAAGACGGTCCATTGCTCATTTAAGTCACTGGTTGCGACCGATACTTGGTGGAGGGGCGTATTAAGCTCTGCCGCCAAGCGCTCGATATAGTCATCTGCCGTTTCATCCTCACCAGTAAAGACCACCTGAACATTGAACTCCTCATAGTCTGCTGCACTCCTGGCATATACTGGGCATCAAAGACACAGATGACTTCGATCCCTTCAAAGCTAGCATAGTGGCTCAGTTTTTGCAGGAGGATATTGCGGGCTGCATCGAGCTCACTTTTTTGAAAGAGCTGGCGGGTCTCCTGCCAAAAGGCAATCATATTATAGCCGTCAACCAATAAGATTTTTCGTTTCATATCATTGCCTTTCTAGGATTATAGTCGATTACGAAAGACCTCATACATAAGGATGGCTGCTGCCACACTGGCATTGAGGCTTTGCACATGACCATTCATGGGAATGGTGACCATCTCATCGACTTGCTTTTTAATATTGGCTGAGATCCCTTTTCCTTCATTGCCGATGATCAAGGCTAACTTACCAGCCGTATTCCACTGGTGAGATGGCGTGCCGTTCATGTCGGTCCCAAAGATCCAGAAGCCTTCTTCCTTGAGCTTGTCTAAGGTTTGGCTAAGATTGGTCACACGTGCAATGGGAATGTGTTCCACTGCTCCGGTAGAAGTTTTTGAAACTACTGGGGTTACCCCTACTGCCCGATGCTTAGGAATGATGACTCCTGAGACATTGGTCGCATCAGCTGTCCGTAAGATAGATCCAAGATTGTGCGGATCTGTTAAACCATCGAGAATCAACAAAAGCGGGTTCTCTTCTTGGGCTGTCTGTTTCAGAATCACTGCCAAGTCTGTATAAGCAAAGGCTGCCACACGAAGAACGAAGCCTTGGTGAACAGCTCCTTCTGTCATTTCCTGCAGGGTTTTCTTTGGAGTCCAAGAAATTGACACTTTTTTCTCAGCTGCTAAGGCCTTGATTTTGTCGACATTTTTTCCTCGTAGGTCTTCTTGAATATATAATTTATTGCCTGTATTGGCTTGTAAAGCCTCGGTGACTGCGTGAACACCGTATACGATATCGTTATTTTCCATAGAACTAGTATACCACAAGAAAGGAGGAAGAGGCCAATTCATGATATAATGAAATCAAATCTATCTCAATGAACGAACCGAACTAGAAAGGAAGCCATGCCTCTTTTTCAACGAACCATCAAGCTCACCTTGGCCACCTGTTTAGCAGCAACCCTTGCTTATGCTCTGGGCTTGACCTATGCCATCTCAGCTGGCGTCATTGCCATCTTGAGTATCTCGGATACACGTCGCAGCACCATCAAGCAGGCCTACCAGCGCTTTATGTCAACCTTGCTGGCCCTTGCTATCGGAAGTCTCGCCTTTTCCTTTTTAGGGTTCAACCTCTGGGCATTGGGTGTCTTTATCGCTCTCTATGTTCCTGGTGCCTTTCTATTGGGCTGGCAGATCGGCATCACGCCTAGTACGGTGCTGGTCACCCATCTCTTGATTGAGCAGTCTACTTCCTGGGGACTCTTGCTCAATGAACTTGCTCTCTTTTTAATTGGAACCAGCTTTGGCCTGCTGGCCAATCTCTATATGCCTTCGAATCAGGCGGCGATCGATCATTACCATGATGTTGTTGAAGACCAACTGAAAAAAAGATCCTTGGTCGTTTTGCGGAATTTCTTGGTAAAGGGGATGGTCGCAATGATGCTCGCTTGATTAAGGAGTTGGATGGTATCCTAAAGGACGCTTTAAATCTAGTTTATCTAGACCATTCCAACCACCTCTTTCACCAAACCAACTACCATATTCACTACTCGAAATGCGCAAGCGGCAAAACGATATCCTGCGGGATATGGCAGAAAACGTCAACCGCTGTCAGTTGGCGGCGAGTGAAAGTATGATCCTTGCTCAACTTTTTAAGAAGACGGCTCAACAGTTAAGTCAGGAAAATCCTGCCCAAGATCTTCTAGATGATATTAGTCAGTATTTGGCGATCTTCCGCGAACGCCCTCTTCCTAAGACTCGTGAGGAATTTGAAACACGCGCTACCTTACTCCAACTTTTAAGAGACTTAGAAAATTTCATCCAGATCAAGGTTGATTTTTACCAACAATTTCATAAAGTTAACGAATAAATAGGGGAGACTGTTCGAGGAAGCAACTACCCTATCCTCTGTTTTTCAAATGTCATTTCAAGAGGCTGGATTTTTATCCACCCTCTTTTTTGCACATATATTGTAAACGTTTTCTTTTAATGATATACTGGAACTGTAATAACATTTTTAAGGAGGGTCTTCTATATGAAGTCTTCGTATAAGAAACATTTGTACACTACAACACTCAGTCTCTCAGCGGCTGTCTTGCTTTCCGTTATTGGGCATGGCCAAGCTTCAGCCGATAGCTTAGAAAGGCCTCAAACAGAACCGAGCACAGTCCTTGAAGCGACACCTACTTCTGAGCAACCTGTGACAGCCGAGACGACCAGTTCGGCTACAGCCACAGAAGTAACTCCTGCTAGTCCTGCAGAAACCTCAGCGACTTCTGATGTGGCTTCTACTACAGAAGTTACGCCAACCGCTAGTCCCAAGCACTAACCGTGCTACAACGACCGCTGACCAAGCGACACGATTGGCAGATAGCACCATTTATCTCTCTGAAAAGAGTACGATTGATGACAAAGTCCAAGAAAAAGCTCAAGCTGCTGGCAAGATCAGCTGGACCTTAGACAATAAACCTCTCTCTGAATGGAAAACCTGGGATATGGAGACAGGAACACTGAGCAAAATCCATTCCTTACCATCACAGAGACCGCAAACGGAAATGATTTAGATCTCCACATTGACGTGCAGGATCTCTTTGGTGAAGATCTCAGTCTTCGTAGCCCAAATAATATTCGCCGGACTTACCGCAACTACATCGGCAACCATGAACTAGTCGGGACCAATGCAGACTTGGGTGTGACCATCAATAAAACCCTTGTTTTTCGACCTTACCAAGACTACCATACACATGAAGAGATGCTGGCTGCCATCGAAAAATCCAAGGAAGAAGCGAAACCCGATCGTTTGGTGCAACTGGAAACTCTTGGCAAGAGTGCCCAAGGACGGGATATGAAGATGGGGATCGTGAGCAAGGACCAAGCCAGCATCGATCACTACCTGTCTAGTACCAACCCTACAGCTTTGACTAAGCCAAGCGAAATGCTGGCCGCACTAAAAGACAAAACCTTGGATTACAAATTACCTGTCTTAGTCCACAACACCCACGCGGATGAACAACCAGGCATTGATATCATCACAGGCCTCTTCAATACTTTTGCGACCAAGGAAAAGGTGACCTTTAACACCACCGATGAAGCTGGAAATGCTAAAACAGTCACGCTAGATATTCCAACCCTGCTCAATAAATTCATCTTCTTATTTGACTTCACGGAAAACCCAGATGGGGATGCTCTCAACCTGCGGGCCCTAGCAAACGGGCTCGATCCAAACCGGGATGCCAGCTACCAAACCAACCCTGAAGTTCGCACGGTTATCCAAATGATCAACAAATGGAATCCGATCGCTCTCTACGACTTACACGGTTTTATCAAAGAATTCTTGATCGAACCTGCAACGCCACCACATGATCCGAACTTCGAATACGATCTTCTGTCAGACCTGATGCTAGAAAATGCCCATCATATGGGACGGGCAGGAGTTGCCAATTCTAAATACAATAGTTACATCATTCCAAAACTGGATTGGGGCGATGGCTGGGATGACTCCTTCTCTGGCTATACAGGGGTTTATGCTGTCTACCATGGTATCTTAGGCCATACCATCGAAATTCCAGAATCTAACCAAGAGTCCTATAATGCGGGTCGCAATGCTGTCCTAGGCGGAATTGACTTCCTCAACCAAGATCCGGACCGTCTCCTTGAGATGCGTCTCAACTTCTACCTGCGCGGTCTCAATAAAACCGAAGATCCAAAAGCCGAAAATGAACTGGTCGGCCCAAATGGAGAAATCGTTGGACGTGTGAAAAACGGTCGTCCGAAATTCTTCCCAGACTACTACGTCATCCCAATGGGCCTTGACAAAGACAACGATGCCCAAGAAGCCTTCAATATGATCGACTACTTCAAACGCAATGGTGTCCTCGTTAAGGAACTCAAAGAAGATATTGGTAACTATAAAAAAGGGGACTTAGTCATTGACATGGCCCAAGCCAAACGTGGCTATGCCAACCATATTCTCTACAAGGGCTCCAACGAATCTGCCTGGGCTGCTATGTATGCAGAGCTGCTGGTCAACTTCCCAGATATGAGAGGGTTCAAGTCCGAACCTGTCTTTGCGGATGGTCTTTTCAACGGAAAATTAGAGAAGTCACCACCACCCGCGCCACTCGTACCTCTGAGATCGATCCAAAAGCTCCTTACTATGTGATCGCAAATACTTCAGCCAGTGCCGTTAAAGCTGTCAACCAGGCTATTGCACAAGGAAAATCCGTCTACCTAACAGATGATGGCTACATCGTTGACCGCGATACCTTTGCTTCGCTCCTGCCAAACTATGCCATCTATGGCGATGCCCTCTACAAGGTACCAAGCGGCCCAACCTTGAAACCGATGAAGGTCTACTCTCCAAACTACCACTATAATTGGGCCGGAGTAGATGCTCCTGCTCATACTAGTCTGGTCCTTGAAAAATTAGGCTTCCAAATCGTCAATACTCCAGAAGAAGCAGATGTTGTTATTTTGGAAAGCAACCGCTTTGACGCTTCCATTTTTGGTAAAAAACCAACCCTTGTCATTGGCGGAGAAGCCATGCAAAAACTGGAAAAATTGGGAGTTCTTACAGGATTTGACGCTGAAAAACTAAAAGGCGGTAGTGACTACGAAGGCTTGATGAAAGCCATCATTGATGATCAGGATCCATTGACCAGCGGATACAAGAAGAATACCCTCTTCTACTCCAACTCAGGAAACTGGATTGAAAAGGTTCCAGAGCATTTCAAGACCTTGATGAGCATCGCTCCGAGCGATTATTATATTGCAGGTTGGTGGCCACATAACGATGTTCTGGCTAACAAAGTCATGGCCATCTCTGGAGAACTGATGGGACAACCACTCTTTGTCTATGCAGGAAATCCAACCAACCGTCAACACCCTGTCCACTTCTTCCGCTGGGTAACCAATGCGATCTTTGGCAGCAAGTTGGCAAGCTTGATGGATTACGTTCCAGCTAAAGAACCAGATCAAGTGGTGGTTCCAATTCATAACCAAACAAGCAATCCACAGCCAATCTTAGCCAAGAAGGATACTCCTAAAGTGCTCCTTCCACAAAAAGAAATGACAACTAAAAATGAAGAAAGCGTGCAAGCCTTGACTTACCAAGTAGGACAAAGCTTCCAAGAAAGTCCAGCCAAGGCACAATTGCCACAAACTGGAGAAGACACAACCGCACACTTCATTCTTTCAGGCTTCTTGCTAGCCGTTAGCGGCAGGCTTCCTCCTCTTGAAAAAGAAAGAAGTTGAGTAAGTTCCAGGTTTAGACTTGGATGACATGAAAAGAACCTTCGCAGACGCGAAGGTTCTTTTTGGAGATAAAATATCTTTCAAAACTTTCCTTAGGTGAGTACGGACGTCAGCGAACTTCTTCGAAGTTCCATGACTAAATCAAGATACAAAGGGCGTCTGCGGATACAGTCAAAATAGGAAGTTTGACGCAGAATCTTTAGATTTTAGGAGAACTTATCTTTTTGACACGATCCGCAGCCCGTGTTCAATTTGTTTTGAACCCCTTCGCTCTTTAATTTCTTGGCTCAGGCTAAAACAGTTTCCCAAACTGTTTTACTCTCAAAACTCCCGAGTGTTTGAAACAATAATGTTTCAAACACTTTTCTCACAGCGGAAAGTTTCAGTTTATACTTGACTGATTCTAAAGTATAGAAAACTTTTATAATGTTCTCCAGAATATTTAATGAACATACTATTCTACATTAAATCCTAACACTGATGCAAAGTTTCTCCTTATTCCACCAATTCCAACACAACCGTTTGGTAAGGGACCAATTCTAGCACTTGGTCTCCTTCTTGGAATAATCCTGCAGTATTATTTAAAACGACCGTTTTAATCGGAGCTGGCAACTCCAAGGTGGCCTGGCGATTTTGGAAATTGCTGACAACCAAGAGACGCTTGTCCCCACGGCGTTCGAAGGCAATGATATTCTCACGGTCTCGATAAGCTGGAATCATATCTCCAAAACGGATGGTATTTCCATAAAGGGGATGGCGATACAAGGCCGTCAACTGGCGATAGTAATTCAAGATGGAATTTGGATCCTTTTCCTGATCTTCCACATTGATGGAAACATTTGGTTTTGGGCTGATCAACCAAGCTGTTCCCATCGCTAAAGCCCAGACCTGGCTCTTTTGTCCACTGCATGGGTGTCCGCGCATTGTCCCGGCTGTATTTGGCAATCGCGGCCAAGGCTTCTTCCTCGCTCAAACCAGCTTCTTTAGCAACATGGTATCCATTGATGGTCGCGATATCATCAAAGTCCTCAACTGATTCAAAGACTTGGTTTTCCATTCCAATTTCTTGGCCTTGATAGATAAAAGGAATTCCCTTACGCAAGATTTGAATGGTTCCCAAGGCCTTTTTACTGGTATCGTTTACTGGACCTTCCGCAATATAATGGGACACACCACGAGGTTCGTCGTGGTTTTCAATGATGGTCGAAAGAACCCCAATGCTATCCGCGCGCTCATGGGCTTGGAAAATACTTTCCTTGAGTTCATCTGCAGTTGGAAGAGCATGGTCGAACCAGCCTTTTCCTTCTTGTCCCAGCATGGTTTGTTTGAAGTCAAAGATCGATGAGAAGACGCCATCTTTTCCGATGAAGAAATGCAATTCTTCATCGGTTTCATTGAAAACTTCCCCTACAGTGAAAGCATTGTACTTGGCAAAAGTACGCTCCTTTAACTCTTGCAAGAAAGGTTCAATCGGTTGCGCATTGACCAGCGATTCCGGCACTGGGACCAAGCCATTATCACGATCGGACGGAAGCGAACGCCATTCTAAATCCTTTTTGATATTGATAATGGCATCAATCCGGAAACCGGCAATTCCCTTGTCCAACCACCAATTGATCATGGTGTAAATCTCTTCGCGTAAGACAGGATTTTGCCAATTGAGGTCTGGCTGATCCTTGTGGAAAGAATGGAGATAGTATTTGTTGGTGCCAGGAACCGGTTCCCAGACACTGCCTCCAAAGTAACTTTCCCAGTTGTTGGGTTCCTTGTCACTTTCGATGAAATAAAAGTAATCCGCATAAGGACCTTCTGGATCTTCTAAAGCCATTTTGGAACCATTCGTGATGACTCGAGCAGTGGTTGACCACCAAGTCCATAATGATGGAAATGCCTCGCTTCTTGCCTTCAGCGATCAACTCTTCCATATCTTCCATCGTTCCAAAAATAGGATCAATGGCATAATAATCGGAAATATCGTAACCCTGGTCAATAAAAGGACTCTTGTAAATAGGGGATAACCAGAGAATATCAATCCCTAAGTCTTGAAGGTAATCGAGTTTCTCCGTGATTCCTTTTAAATCCCCAACACCATCTCCATTGCTGTCTTTGAAGCTTTTTGGGTAGATCTGATAAGCGACCTTCCCCTTCCACCAGTCTTTTTCCATGTTTTGTCTCCTTAAAATGAAAGAGACCGAGACACATTGTCTCAGTCTCTATAGCGCCAGTAGGTATTAGTATACTGTCTTTTCAGTTTCTTTGTCGAAGAAGTGAGCTTTGTTCAAGTCAAATCCAAGTTCGATGGTTGCACCTGTTTCAAGGTAGTCACGCGCATCTACTTTAGCGATGAATTCGTTGTCACCAACTTGGCAGTACAAGTGAGATTCAGAACCAAGCAATTCAGATACAGAGATCGTTGCTTTTACTACTGATTCTGGGAAAGTTTCAAGGAATGCAGCTTCTGTATTCACGTCTTCTGGACGGATACCAAAGATCAATTCTTTACCATCATAGCCTTTTTCTTTCAAGACTTTCAAAGCACCTTCTGGAACTTTCAAATTCAAGCCGTTAGTAACGATGTGTCCACCTTCCAACTTCACGTTAATGAAGTTCATGGCAGGGCTTCCGATAAATCCAGCTACGAATTTGTTAACAGGGTTCTTGTACACTTCTTGCGGAGAACCAATTTGTTCCACACGTCCAATTGTACCAGTACCAGCTGGGTTTTTAGTAGCAGACATGATAACGATACGGTCAGCAAGTGTCATCGCTTCTGTTTGGTCGTGGGTTACATAGATTGTTGTAGCACCGATACGGCGGTGAATTTTCGCGATTTCAGCACGCATGGATACACGAAGTTTAGCATCCAAGTTTGACAAAGGTTCGTCCATCAAGAACACTTTTGCATCACGGACAATGGCACGTCCCATAGCCACACGTTGACGTTGACCACCAGAAAGGTCAGCTGGTTTACGATCCAAGAATTCTTTCAAAGCCAAGGATTTCAGCTGCTTCTTGTACACGTTTGTCGATATCTTCCTTGCTGTATTTACGCAATTTCAAACCAAATGCCATGTTATCGTACACAGTCATGTGTGGGTAAAGAGCGTAGTTTGGAATACCATGGCAATATCACGGTCTTTAGGTGCTACGTTGTTTACAACAGTACCATCGATCGAACATTCACCTTCTGTGATGTCTTCAAGACCAGCGATCATACGAAGAGTAGTTGATTTACCACATCCTGAAGGACCTACGAAAACGATAAATTCTTTGTCTTTGATGTCCAAGTTGAAGTCTTCAACTGAGTAGTGTTCGCTATTTGGATATTTTTTATAAATGTGATTAAGATTCAATTCTACCATGATGGTACTCCTTTGATTTTTATAATTCTATTGTAAATGAAAACGTTTTACAAATCTATGGCAAGTCTCACAAAAAAGAAAAAGAGTTTTGTGCAAGTTGCACAAAACTCTGGATTGATTCCGTTTAAATCACATCTTGTAAGACCAAATGATAGCACAGGGCTAGATCTGTCAGATTTTTCAACTGAAGACCCGTCAACTCCTCCCACTTGTCAATCTTGTATTGGAGCGAATTACGGTGGAGATAGAGTTGCTGGGCGGCCTTGGTGACGACTGCGCCATTGTCCCAAAGAGCAACAATGATGTCTTGCAATTGATCTTGACTTTCAATCAACTGATGCAAGCTTGCTTTGATTGGGGTAAGATCCAGATCTGCCTGCTCGATTCCCCACAGATAGAGTTGAGAAAAGCGATAGACACCTTGATGGCCTTCTCGAATCCAAGCTCGAAAGACCGCCTGTTCTGATCGAATGACAGGAGACACTTTCCCGTCTTTAGACTCGGTCCATACTTGCCCGACCAGGATAGATAAACGAATATTGAAGTCATACTCCATGGCAGAGACGGTATCTTTTAAGATATCGGCCACAGGCAAAGACTGGTCTTGGTCCAGAATGAGCACATAATCTTGTCCGCTCAGTTGCAAGGTTGCTCGGAAGTTGGGTAAGAGTGTCTGCATCATCTCTAACCAAGAAGCTGTCCCTTCCGCTGTTGAGTGCGAGATGTGGCAATAGACGAGCTGCATTTTTTTGATGACTTGAGGGGCTTCTCCCTTTCCATCGATCAAGTACTGGTACCAAGGATTAGGGGCAACCTCTTCTTCACCGCCCAACCAGGAAATCAATTGTTTTCTCGCTCAGTTAGCTCTTCTTCCTTCAGCAGTAACCATTGATGAGCCCGAAGGGGAATGGCTACATAACCAGCTGGTGGATTGGCTTGATCCGTCACCTCTGCATGAGGAAACCACTCTCTGATATTTTTCACTGCTTTCTTCCTTCTTCTACTTGCTGGATGCACCAGTCAATCAGCTCTTCTAGACGAGAGAGTTCCCCCGTCATATGGAGATAACCCATGACAGCCTCAAAGCCCGTCGACATCCGATAAGTCACGACATCGGCATTTTTGGCCTTGGTATGGCTATTGGTATTGCGACCGCGCTTGTAGATCTCCAACTCTTTTTCCGTCAGAATTTCTTGCTCCAGCATGCTTTCAATCAAGCTGGCCTGAGCCCTAGCAGAGACGTAGCGGGTGGCAGCCTGGTGAAGCTTATTGGGCTTGGTCATCCCTTGAAAAATCAGGTGTCTGCGAATATACATGGAATAGACCGCATCTCCCTCAAAGGCAAGGGCAATCCCATTGATTAGATTGACATCAATCACGTGTCCACCTTACACCTTCTTTTGTATCCAAGAGCTTGATTCCTTGCGCAGCCAATTCATCGCGAATGGCATCTGCTCGCGCAAAATCTTTCTTAGCCCGCGCTTCCTGACGTTCAGCGATCAAGGCTTCAATATCTGCATCCAAGACTTCTTCGACAAAGACCACTCCAAAGACTTCTAACATCTTGGTCAAGGCATCCTTGACGTCTTGATTGTAGTGACCTGAATTGATCCATTTAGCTAATTCAAAGACGACAGTGATGCCGTTTGCTGCATTGATATCTTCATCCATAGCCGCGATAAACTTGTCCACAAAGCCTTGCAAGTCTGCTAAATCCACTTCTCCTGTGAAAGGTTGCTCATAGGTATTTTTCAAATACTTGAGGTTGGTTTCCGCATCGCGCACCGCTTTTTCTGTGAAGTTAATGGGCTTGCGGTAGTGCTGGGTCGCAAAGAAGAAGCGAAGCACTTGGCCGTCGATAGTCTTCAATGCATCATGCACGGTGATAAAGTTGCCTAAGGACTTGGACATCTTGACATTATCAATATTGACAAAGCCATTGTGCATCCAGTAGTTGGCAAAAGTCTTGCCTGTTTTAGCTTCAGACTGGGCAATTTCATTAGTATGGTGTGGAAACTCAAGGTCGGCTCCACCACCGTGGATATCAATAGTATCCCCTAAAATCCCCGTCGACATGACCGAACACTCGATGTGCCAACCAGGACGACCAGGTCCCCAAGGGCTGTCCCAAGAAATCTCACCTGGTTTGGCAGCCTTCCAGAGGGCAAAGTCGACTGGATTTTCCTTGCGAGCTGTTTCTTCATCTGTCCGACCTGAAGCGCCTAGTTCCAAGTCTTCTAGAGTTTTATTGGCTAACTTAGCATAGTTGTGAGATTTTTCCACACGGAAATAAACATCCCCTTGGCTCTCATAGGCATAGCCTTTTTCGATCAAGTCAGCGACAAAACGAATGATATCATCCATAAACTCAACCACACGAGGGTGGCGGGTTGCAGGTTTCACACCAAGAGCCGTCACATCCTCACGAAAAGCCGCAATGTACTTGTCTGCCACTTCCTGAGGCGTGATGCCTTCTTCTTTGGCACGGTTAATGATCTTATCATCCACATCTGTAAAGTTGGAAATGTAGGCAACTTCGTAGCCACGATACTCAAAGTAGCGACGAATCGTGTCAAAGGCCACCGTTGAGCGGGCATTCCCTACGTGGATATAGTTGTAAACCGTTGGCCCACAAACATACATGCGGACCTTTCCTTCCTCGATGGGGATAAATTCTCGCAAATCACGAGACATGGTATCATAAATTTTTAACACGCTTCATTTCCTTTCTATTTCTACTCTTTTGGCTTCAAATAAACCGCCTGAGTCTGTTTGATAAAGCCAATCTTTTCATACAAGTGTTTAGCACCAACATTGCTATCTTCTACTGCAATCTGAAATTCCTTATCATTTTGCTCAATGAGTTGGTTGATGAGGGATTTTGCTAGATAGCTTCCGTAGCCTTTTCCGCGTTCAAGTTCAGCAATCGCAAGTCCATAAAGGTAGTTGCTAGTTCCAGACACATCGACCGTACAAACGCCAATCACTTGACCTTCTTTGAGTAATATGTACAGCAGACTATCAGGATCCTTCAAGGCCTCTGAAATATATCTGTGGCTCACTTCCGGTGCTTCCACTTCATCTGAAAAGGTTTGGTGGTGGAGCTGGGCAATGGCTTCAAGATAAGAAGGTTCCGCCAAGAGCACATCGACATCCGAACGGGAATCTAATGCATAAGCGGTTCGATCACGTCCTAACCAGGTTTCTGTTTCGTCATCCTCAACCAGTCCCCAATTGCTGGCAAAATCAGGATGATTCTCTAGAAAAATACGCTCTGTCTGAAAAGTCACAGACTCAATTGGATAAGATGCCGTTTCTTTCTCAAAACTTCTATACAAAGCACGCGCAATTCCCTGCCGACGGTGATTAGGGTGGACCAGGATCGCTACTTCCACATCTTGGTCATCCGCATAGACGGTTAATAGGCCAACAAGTTCACCTTTTTCGTAATAAAGGAAAAAGGCCGGCATATCGGGATCAAAATTGAGCATATTGGAGAGATAAGGATCCCGAAACGTTCCGTCATAGTTCTGACAGATGGCAATAAGGGCCTTTGCTTCCAGTAGTTGGTGGTCATTCAATGTATTGGTTGATTGAATCACGTAGCGATCTCCTTACAAACTCGAAGACCGATGGCTGGCTTCCTTAGCATGCTCCAGCTTGTTCATGTAGTATTCCCGTTTTTCTTCTTCTTGGTGAATGACTGGTTCGTCTTTTCGACCGTGCACCCGCACAATCTTGGCAGGAACACCGACAACGGTCACATCACTTGGTACATCTGAGACCACGACAGCTCCTGCTCCGACTTTGGCCTTAGCTCCGATTTCCACTGGGCCGATGACTTGGGCATGGGCGGAAACCAAGGCTCCCTCACGTACCGTTGGATGGCGTTTACCGACATCCTTCCCTGTTCCCCCAAGGGTCACCCCGTGGTAGAGCATGACGCCTTTTTCAACAATGGCCGTTTCTCCGATAACGAGGCCCGCTCCATGGTCGATAAAGACACCGGAAGCAATGGTCGCACCTGGATGGATTTCAATCTGGGTCCAAAAACGCCAGAACTGACTATGCATCCGCGCCAAGAGCTTAAAGCCATGGTTCCACAAAAAGTGGGAAACACGGTGAGCTGCCAGTGCTTTGACGCCTGGATAGGTCAAAAGGACCTCCAGCGAGGTACGCGCTGCTGGGTCATTTTCTTTTACAATATCGATGGTTTCACGCCACCATCCCATACCGTGCTCCTCCTTTTCTAATGATTATTCTGAATCTTTTTGTGTAATAGTAAAGTCTTTTTTAGGTTTGTGGTCTTTGTTGTGGTGACGAGGACGATCGCCATGGCGATGAGTTTTTTCACCTTTTTCCTCGCTGTTTTCTGCTTTTGGCGGACGAGGGAGAAGAGCTTTCATAGAAGCATCGACACGACCTTTTTCGTCAATCTTGATAATCTTCACATCGACTTCATCACCGATGGCTACCAAGTCTTCGACACGGTTGGTACGAGTCCAAGCCATTTCAGAGATATGAACGAGGGCATCCGTCTTATCAAAGAGGTTGACAAAAGCACCAAATTTCTCGATCCGAACCACTTTGGCATGGTAGACTTCGTCCACTTTCGCTTCACGAACCAAGCCTGCAATGATTTCTTTAGCACGGTTAATGGCAGCTTGGTCGCTCGAGTAGATAGAAACATTTCCTTCTTCGTCGATATCAATCTTAACGCCTGTTTCAGCGATGATCTTATCGATGGTTTCTCCACCCTTACCGATGACAATCTTAATCTTGTCCACATCAATCTTGATGGTATCAATTTTCGGAGCAGTTGGCGCCAATTCTGGACGCACTTCTGGAATGGTTGCTTCAATCACGTCAAGGATTTCAAAACGAGCTTTCTTGGCTTGAGCCAAAGCTTCAGTCAAGATTTCCGCAGTAATCCCTTGGATCTTGATATCCATTTGAAGGGCTGTAATCCCGTCACGCGTACCTGCAACCTTGAAGTCCATGTCGCCAAAGTGGTCTTCCAAACCTTGGATATCTGTCAATACGGTATAGTTATTTCCATCAGAAATGAGACCCATTGCAATACCTGCTACTGGCGCCTTGATTGGCACACCACCCGCCATAAGGGCAAGCGTTCCCGCACAGATAGAGGCTTGAGATGAAGAACCGTTTGATTCCAAAACTTCTGCTACCAAACGAATCGCATATGGGAATTCTTCCAAGCTTGGCAATACTTGAGCAAGGGCACGCTCACCAAGAGCACCGTGACCAATTTCACGACGACCAGGCGCACCGTAACGACCTGTTTCCCCTACAGAGTATTGTGGGAAGTTATAGTGGTGCATAAAGCGTTTCTTGTACTCTGGATCCAAACCATCGATGATTTGCGTTTCACCCATTGGCGCCAAGGTCAAGATAGAAAGAGCTTGCGTTTGTCCACGCGTAAAGAGACCTGAACCGTGCACACGAGGAAGGTAGTCGACTTGTGCATCCAACGGACGGATTTCATCGACCTTACGACCATCCGGACGAACCTTGTCTTCTGTAATCAAACGACGCACTTCTGCGTGTTCCATTTGTTCCAAGATTTCAGCTACATCCCGCATAATCCGGTCGAATTCTTCGTGGTCTGCATATTTCTTCGTAAACGGCTGTCACTTGGTCTTTAACCGCTTGAGTCGCAGCTTCACGAGCTAATTTTTCTTCTACTTGGACTGCTTTTTGGAGGTCACTGTTGTAGGCTGCAATGATTTCAGCCTGCAATTCAGCGTCCACGTGAAGCAATTCTACTTCTGCTTTTTCTTTCCCAACTGCTGCTACGATTTCTTCTTGGAAGGCAATCAATTCTTTAACAGCTTCATGTCCTTTGAGAAGAGCTTCCAACATGATTTCTTCTGACAATTCTTTGGCACCAGACTCTACCATGTTGATAGCGTATTTGGTACCAGCTACTGTCAATTCAAGAAGCGAGCGCTCAGCTTGTTCTTGCGTTGGGTTGATGATGATTTCCCCATCGACATAACCCACTTGTACCCCAGCGATTGGTCCGTCAAATGGAATATCTGAGATAGAAAGCGCCAATGATGAACCAAACATAGCTGCCATTGGTGCAGATGCATTTTCATCGTAAGAAAGAACCGTATTGATGACTTGCACTTCGTTACGGAAGCCTTCCGCAAACATAGGACGGATTGGACGGTCGATCAAACGCGCTGTCAACGTCGCATCTGTTGAAGGACGTCCTTCCCGTTTCATAAAGCCACCAGGAAACTTCCCAGCCGCATACATTTTTTCTTCGTAGTTGACTTGAAGTGGGAAGAAATCCCCAGTTGCCATCTTCTTAGACATGACAGCTGCCGTCAAGACAGTTGACTCACCGTAACGTACGACAACAGCGCCATTTGCTTGCTTGGCAACCTGACCAGTCTCTACGATCAACTCACGACCCGCAAAAGTCGTTTGAAACACTTGTTTTGTCATTGTAATCCCCTTTGGATTGATAAATTATACGACTTGCCTACAAAGATCAAGATATTTTGGACGGTTCGGCTTGCCGAACATTTCTGTAGAAAAATAGGAAGGTGACGCCGCACTCGATGAGTGCTAGGAAACTTATCTTTTTTCCTAAGAAATGAGGCCAAAATTCAGTTCATCAGGATACAAAGGGCGTGAAGAATCCCGTATGAAAATAGGAGATTGACGCAGTGTGCCACGCACACCAGGAAATCTATCTTTTTCACTAGGGATTTAGCCCGTGTTCAACTATCAAGATACTAAGGCCGTCAAGCAACTCAACGAGATAGGAATTTCAACAGCCTATCTGTATGTTATATCCTCATCTTTGTATCCAAGCACGTATACCTTTTATTTTAACATATTCAAGCCCAAAAGAAAAAGGCTTTGAGAGCCTTTTTCTGCGATTCTTCAGTAAGTTCTATATAAAAATTTTAGAGCTAGATATAGCTTCTAATTATTTTTACGATTTCACGAATTCAGTGCTGTCGACATAAAAGCGTGTTTTGTGGGTTCCACCCTTGTAGTTCTTGTTGTTGCGTTTCAAGACAAAACGTCTGTATGGATCGGAAGTTCCTTGGATAGTCGTTGTCACTTCAACTGAATCTTCATTGATCACCCATTCATCCGGTGAAGGAATTTCCATCGGTGGCATCGCTCCGCCACGACCACCAGGTACAATTTCGTAGAAGGCCTTGTCTTTTGTCGAATAGATCCAGCCGTCCTTCTTTTCGTTTGTTAGTTGGATCAGCTTGTCTTGTGAAAGGCTGCGGATAGAGTCCGATGTTTCTTCTGCATCTAATTTATCAATGACATCTTGCAAATTATAAGTTCCCGGCGTGTAGGTATTGTAGTAATCAATGAACATGTCTTGCGAGTAACCATCAATTGCACCGTGATCATTGTGCAACTCCAGCAAACGAGTCGGTTGCACCTGAAGTGAATAGGTCAAAGACGCACTGTTTTCAATAATCGAATAGATATCCGCTTGGTCAGCTTTTGACAAGGTCCCAATTGCTTCTTTATCATGTTCATCTGACTTAGCTTCTTCTGACTGCTCTTTTTCTTGGGATTTGTCAGATGATTTTTTGACCGATGAAGCCCCTACCGGACTGTGCTTACGCTCATAGCGTTTTGGGGCACAAGCTGCTAGGGAAAGCAAGAGGGCTGCAGCTAGTAAATAGGTTCCAATTTTTTTCATGTTTGTCTCCTTAATATAACTTCTCAATATTATACCAAACCTGACCTAATTTAAAAAGCAAACATTTTTACATGTTTGCTTTTTAAATTACAAAGATTTTTTATCTTGTCTTATTATCTTGATTCACGTTTGCGTTTCAATCCAACAAAACCTAGAGCTACCATTGCTAGCCCCATAAGTCCAAGTGCACTAGTAGCTTCACCAGTTGATGGCAATTCTTTCGTGTTTGCTTGTTTAGTTTGTTTAACTTGAGGTGTTGCTGGTGTGATTGCACCAGGTGTTACGGTTACAGTTGGAATAGTTGTCTTCATCACTTTGTTTTCAGTTGATTCATGACGAACTGGTTCGTTGCGACGAGTTTCTTCTTCGTGTTTGATACGTTCTTGTTCACGACGAATTGTTTCTTCCAATTGTTTGCTTTAACAAGTTTTTGGTAAGCTTCGAAGACACGAGTGTAATCTTCTTGAGATGCTTTCGCTTTCAATTTCAAAGCTTCAAGTTTTGCAATCTCAGTTTCAAGAGTTGCTTTAGCTTCAGCCGTTTTAGCTTTTGCTTCAGTCAATGCTTTTTCAGCTTCAGCGAGCTTCACAGGTGCGTTCTTAAGCAATTCAAGATAATCTTTTGCGTCTTGTACAGCTTGTTCAGCTGATTTAACAGCTTGTTTAGCACGTTCAACTTGAGCTTTAGCTTCAGTTGTTGCAAGACCTTTTGCTTTCAAATCATTTTCTGCATCAAGAGCCGCCTGAAGGGCTTTTTTCAGAGCTTCTTCTTGAGCAATCAATTTAGCTTTAGCGTCCTTTAATTCAGATTCGCGTTGTGCACGAACTTGTTGCAAGTTTGTAAGATTTGATTGAGCAGTTGCCAGTTCAGCTTTAGCTGCTTCAAGAGCTTTCGCAGTTTCAGCGACTTTAGCTTGAGCTGCAGGAGTTTGTTCTTTGACAGCAAGAGCGTCATCGTAAGCTTTTTGAGCTTTAACGATAGCGTTTTGAGCCGCATTCAATTTTGTTTGAGCGTCAACTTGAGCTGATTTTGCAGAAGCAAGATCATTTTCGGCAGATTTAACGGCTTGGTCAGCAGTTGCTTTCTTAGCTTTAGCTGCTTGAAGAGCTTGTTCTTCTTTCTCAACAGATGATGTCAAAGATGCTTTATATTCAGCGTCAGTGCTAATGTAGTCACCTTTGTCTTGATTTGTTGGGCGATTTGTTGACAAGATATGAAGTGAGCCAGAACTTACACTAAATCCGACGCCTGTACCTTCAAGTGAAATCAAGTGGTTAGTGTGAGCGTTTGCTTGATCACCATCAACAAACATCATTTTACGAATAACGTTTGCGATGTCTTGTTTAAGATTTAACATTTTGTATCCGCCCATGTTTTCTTTGTGCCATTCAGGCAAAAGTTGACCGAGAGATTCTCCTGCACTATATTTAATCAACACATCAAATAAATGTGTAAAGTTTGTTGGTACTATCTCCGGAGTTCCACCATTATTATGGTAAAATTCCGTATATTTTTGAGCAATATTATCTGCAAATTCTTGACCACCAACGGTTAATTGGATTGGTGTGATGGTCTTCCCTGGTTCGCGTTGAGACCAATATTGTTGGTTAAGGTCATTCAACATTTGAGATACGAATTCAGCGATTTCTTTACGTTGAGCTGATGTGAGGTTTGCAAGGTCGACTGGTTCTTTGTTTGTTCCGAGAGCTGTTTGGTTGTATGCATCCCAGTCAATTTCAGGTTGCAATTTCATGAATTCATCTTGATGAGCGATGAACCAATCGTAGTCTTTAATATCGTGTTTTGCGTATTCAGCCGGAACGACGATTTTACGGAGAGCTTCATCTTGTTGCAATTTAGCGACTTTTTCTTGATAAGCCGCGTTTGCTGCGTCAAGTGCTTTTTGAGCTTTATCGACTTCAGATTGAGCGACACCTACTTTAGCTTTTGTTTCAGCGAGAGCTTTTTCTTTTGCTTCTACGTTAGCTTTTGCATCAGCGAGACCTTGTTCAAGCGCAGGAACGTTCTTTTCAGTGCGTTCTTTATCGAGAGCTGATTTTGTTTCATCAATTTTAGCTTGACGAGATGCGTCGAAGTCTTTTGCGCGAGTCAATTCGTCTTGAGCTGCTTTATTCACAGACTCAGCATCTTTCAGTTTATTCCCCGCAATCGTCACTGTCTCTTGTGCTCTGGTCAATGTTGTCTCATTAAGAGCTTGTTCTACCCTCTTCACTTCTTCCTTGGCTAATGCGACTTTTGCTTTTTCATCGTCAACTTTTTTAGTAGCTTCTTCATAAGTTTTTTCTGATTCGGCTTCTGCTGTCTCAGCCGATTTCACACCTTCTTCAGCCGTTTTTACACTTTCTTCAGCTGATTTCACACCAGCTTCTTTTGTTTTAATAGCATCTTCAGCTTTTGCAATATTTTCAGGAGTTGCTTCCTTCGCAGCTTCTTTTGTTTTTGCATAGGTTGCTGCAGCTGTTTTTTCAGCAGCTTCTGCTTCCTTAGCCTTTTGATCTGCTACACTGACAACATTTTCTTGTTCTGTTACTGTTTTAGCCGCTGCATCAGCCTGCTCTTTTGCTGTATCAACTGCCTCTTTTGTAACCTCAGCAGTATGATCGATATTTGAAACAGTTGCTGGTGTTTCCGTATGCGGTTGAGCAACTGTCGTTTCTTCAGCCTGTACAACTGAAGTCACAGCAGTTGCAGCGATAATAGTAGCACCGATAGCAATACTTCTCTTTGTTGATTTATTCATATCTATATCCCTTCTAATGATTTTTCCTATTAATTATATTATCTCCAACATAAAAATTATAGAAGATTAACCTTTTTCCGTAACATTTTTTTGTCCCAATTTTATCAAGATCAAATCTTATATTTTTTTATCTACAAGTTGTCTACTCAACAACATGTCCTCAGTTCTAATGCCAATCCACTGCTCCCCAGAAATGGTGTATGGCATGCTCTCATAAATTGGTGTTGCTTCAAAATTCGTATCAACGGCATCAGAATATTTTACCTCATTTTCAAGTGCTTCTTTTTGTCCATTCGAAATCAACATTTAAATCCATCATATCTACATAAGGTATATGTATCAAATTTTTCTTGAGAGACATAATTTCCTGATGAATCAGTCCATACATTTGCTTTTCAACTTAATATCTGAATTTGGTTTTCTAAATTGTTTATATGTCAAATTGGAGTAAAATTCTTTTTGCAGCTTTATAATTTTCTAGAGAACTTTTTCCATAGTCTTCACTTTCATTACCAGAACTTATATTTTTCCTCTGATTGTTTTTATACTTTCATTTGCTGCGTTTATTTTTTTCTCTTTTCTCTGTTCAAAATATTCTTCATCATACTTTTTTTAGCGATTTTTTTAAAAATTTCTTCATCAGATTTTTGATTTTAACTCCGATAACGTATTACCTTTATATCCTTTTAGAATATACCTTGTCATTTTTTTCCTTTTTTTCAATCACATATACCGCTTTGACCTCAGAATTTTTTTATTGACATCATTTCCTGAAATTCCATATAAAAATAGTTTTTAGGTGTACTATTAAAATAATCAATTACTCCTACACCTTCATTCTCGTTCATTAATTCTGTGCCAGTCTTTTTTTCTGAAATTTTTGTATTATCTTGTGATAAAGAACGATTATTTTGACTAAATGTACAGCCACCAATAACTAGCAAACTAGAACACATCAACAAATATACTACCTTTTTCATATTACTTTCCTTCCTGATAAACATCCCACATTTGTTATCTTCCATAACGAATATTCTCAAGTTCACTTGCTACAGCACGTGAGGCAGCAGCTGCTTCTTGTGTTTCTGCAATTTGTCTAGCGCTTAAAATATTTGCATGTTCTTGAAGCTTGATCATTCGTTCTTGATTAATAATCTGCTCTTTTTCAAGTTCGATCATCTCTGCCTCAAAGGCTCGACGGGCTGCTCGGTCTAAATATGTATCGTATAAATTAATTGCTTCCTTTATATTATCTGCTTTGAAATTATTAAACGCGTGAATAAGATAGTTCACTGCATCTAGTGCATAATAATCTTTAGGGTACCATCCTTGACCAATTGCTACAGCTTGATTTCGGAAATTTTCCATCAAACGTCCCTCTTGCTGATAGGCCAATTCTAATCGTTGATTTTCTGCAACCACTGCTTGGTAATCTCTTAAATGCTGTTCATTTTTATTACGAATCCCTTTATTCACAAACGCAATCATTAGTTCCAGCTTGTTTTGAATGATGAAATAGGTGGCTACAATTGATACTCCAAGTAGAATTAATGTTATAGGATTAGGAGTCAAAAGCAAACGTAGAGGGAATACAAGTAAGATCCCTCCCATAATCAGTGTCGCCGGATAAATCCAGCTATCTTTTGAACCTTTCATACGACGATACAACAGAAATAAAAATCCTGATAAGAATAAAACTTCAAAGATAATATCACCGATTAATCGATTCACAGCACCAAGTAAGATGACATACAATAAATCCCCTAAAAGTATAGCAATACTTGAAAATACCATAATTGAAAAAGCAAGCTTTAGGGATTTATGAGACAATGTGTTATCGTTATATTCATCTTGTTGAATCAATTTGGCTGTTCTCATTTGATTAACAAGTGTAACTTGACGTGAACGTGCCTGAATAAATCCCAATATATTCTCACGAATTAGTTCTAGTTTCGAAACAATTTCTTCTCTTGTTTCCATATATAACCTCCTCTATCACTAATTAGCAACATTTTACTAAAATTTTGAATATAAGAATTGCCACAAAAAAATATCAAACAATCCTTATATTCTTTAGAGCCATTAGTGTTGAGTATTGCATGAAATGCAATACTCTGATGTACTAAGTATATCAGCAAAATTTCATTCCGCTCCCTACCTAAATATAGTGGTTAGACTTAAGTTTTTAATCTTAACTTTTTTCCACCTCTTTTCAAGATTTTTACACAAGCATTTTCCCCTCTCCCTCTATGTTTCTATCCTGTTTTCTGCTATACTTAAGGAAGAACACCGATCAAAAGGAGAAAATTATGGAATTAAAAAAACGTTCTGAATTTCCTGAGAACGAACTCTGGGACCTCACAGCCCTCTACCAAGACCAGGAAGACTTCTTGCGCGCCATTGAAAAAACACGTGAAGAAATCAATGAATTTGTCCGTAACTACAAGGGCAACCTCCACACCTTTGAAGACTTTGAAGCTGCCTTTGCGGTCTTTGAACAAATTCAGATCCAACTCAGCCACATTGGCAACTACAGCTTTATGCCCCAAACCACTGACTTTGGTGATGAAGCTTTCGCAGAGATTGCCCAAGCAGGGATGGATTTCGAAACTTGGGCCAGCGTCGAACTTTCCTTCTTTGATGATGCTTTGGTAGAAGCGGATGAAGAAGTCCTCGAACGCCTGGGACAACTCCCTCACCTCACTTTTGCCATTCGTCAGGCTAAAATCAAAAAAGCTCACTACTTGGGAGCTGATGTGGAAAAAACTTTGACCAACCTTGGTGAAGTCTTCTACGGACCACAAGACATCTATACCAAGATGCGGGCGGGCGACTTTGAAATGGCTGATTTCGAGGTAGATGGAAAAGTTTACAAGAATAGCTTTGTCACCTACGAAAACTTCTACCAAAACCATGAGAATGCAGAAGTCCGTGAAAAAGCCTTTCGTTCTTTCTCAGAAGGTCTCCGCAAGCACCAAAACACGGCTGCTGCCACCTATCTAGCCCAAGTCAAATCTGAAAAACTAATCGCAGACATGCGGGGCTACGACTCCGTCTTTGACTATCTCCTAGCTGAGCAGGAAGTGGATCGTGCTATGTTTGATCGTCAGATTGACCTGATTATGAAGGACTTCGCTCCAGTCGCTCAAAAATTCCTCAAACACGTGGCCAAGGTCAACGGCCTTGAGAAAATGACCTTTGCTGATTGGAAGTTGGACTTGGACAGTGCGCTCAACCCAGATGTTACCATTGATGATGCTTATGATTTGGTCATGAAATCCGTGGCACCTCTTGGCGAAGAATATTCTCGCGAAATTGCCCGCTACCAAACCGAACGTTGGGTCGACTTTGCGGCCAATGAAGGCAAGGATTCCGGTGGTTATGCAGCCGACCCTTACCGTGTCCATCCTTATGTCCTGATGAGTTGGACAGGACGGATGAGCGATGTTTATACCCTGATCCATGAGATCGGACATTCTGGTCAATTTATCTTCTCAGATAACAACCAAAGCTACTTCAACGCCCACATGTCGACCTACTATGTGGAAGCTCCTTCTACCTTTAACGAGCTCCTCCTCAGCGACTACTTGGAACACCAGTTTGACGATCCTCGTCAAAAACGCTTTGCCCTAGCTCACCGCCTGACAGACACCTACTTCCACAACTTCATCACCCACTTGTTGGAAGCAGCCTTCCAACGCAAGGTCTACACCCTGATTGAAGAAGGTGGAACCTTCGGCGCTAGCAGCTCAACAGCATCATGAAGGAAGTCTTGACCGAATTCTGGGGAGATGCTGTTGAAATCGATGACGATGCAGCTCTAACATGGATGCGCCAAAGCCACTACTACATGGGACTTTACAGCTACACCTACTCAGCTGGCCTCGTTATCTCAACCGCTGGTTACCTGCATTTGAAGAACTCCGAAAACGGAGCCAAAGATTGGCTAGATCTCCTTAAATCAGGCGGTAGCAAGACCCCACTTGAGTCAGCCATGATCATCGGAGCAGATATTTCAACTGACAAACCTCTCCGCGATACCATTCAATTCCTTTCAGACACTGTGGATCAAATTATTGCTTACAGTGCTGAGTTATGAGTATAAGCAAAAACAGATTGGATTTTTCCAATCTGTTTTGCTTATCCCCAAAAGCTATCTTCTTCAGCTTGATCTGAAGAGAAGAGCCAAACTTCTTTGATTTTCCCGTCTTCAATACGGAAGAGGTCAATCCCGTTCATATTGAGTTCAGTACCATCAGCCCGTGTTCCAAGAAAAGTAACATTAGCTGCGACAAAATCCTTATTATCAGAAACCCAATTTGTTATCACCTTAAAGGTTCCATTAGTTTTCTCAGCAAATGTAGCTAGGTGAGCTCCTAGTTGGTCCTTACCAACAACTGTACCAGATATACTATGAGTACCAGGTTGATGCCAGACAATATCGTCTGCCATCGTTTCAAAGACACCAGGAAAGTCACCAGCAATTAAAGCTTGGTTATAAGTATTGAAAATTTCTAAGTTTGTTGACATATCTATTCTCCATTTCTTTTTTATGATATAATTGTAACAGTTACAATCGAAAAAACAAGTAGACACTTTTTCGATAGCTGGTATCAAAAGTAGTACTATTATTGAAACTAAAAGATAATTTTTTAAAATAGAAAGAGGATATTTTATGCCAAATAAAGTTAGTGAGTATGGTATTTGTCCATTTGCGACAACGCAGAGGGTTTTAACAGGGAAATGGGCACTGGTAATCATTTATCAGTTGAGTACGGGTACTAAACGATTTAAAGAATTGCAGAGATTATTGCCTGGGATTACTCAAACTATTTTGACACGTCATCTCCGTCAATTAGAAAAGGATAAGATTGTTCAACGAAAGGTCTATGCGGAAGTTCCCCCACGAGTTGAGTACAGCTTAACCGAAACGGGGCAGAAATTCAGAGTTGTTTTAGATGCTGTCGAGAACTGGGGTCTGGATTATATCAAGTTGCTAAAAATGTAGAGGTATTGACCATGTATCAAGAGTTACTTAGAAAAATAACAGAAGAAAAACCGAGCTATCGTCAAGAAGAACTCCATTGGTTGCTGGAACATTTGGGAGACCCCTCGCCCGAAATTCGCGATGATCTCGTTTTTACCAGCTTGGCTAGAGGGATTCAAGAAGAACTGTTTACACAGGAACAATTTCATTTGATTGCTGAGGCGATCTCGTCCAATGAAGGAGTAGAAAAAGAGATTGATAAGATTGGGCTATCAACACTTGAGCGTTCTTTTAAAGCCCTTGTTTATGCCAACCTCCTATCTGCAGATGCCAATCCGCAATCAATTTTTTATCAGGGGTTAGAAGCGGAAATCCGTACTGTCCTTTTACATCAAGGCTTATACTATCTTTCAAAAGAAAAGGATACAACTGGTTTTTCAAGCCAGTATGGTTGGGTTCATGCTTTTGCACATGGAGCGGATCTCTTGACAGAGGTGGCTTGTCATCCGGACTTTCCTAAAAACAGAGTTCCTGAAGTCTTTAACATACTTGGCCAAGTCTTTAGAAGAATTTCAATTCGTTTTACCTCTGATGAGGATTGGCGTTTAGCTAGAGTGCTCTATGAACCTATTTTGCAAGGAAAAATCGATCAAGAACAAGTAGCTTCTTGGATAAAGACGCTTGACTTTCCAATAGACGAAAGGGAAGATTTTTATAAATTTTCCAACTTCAGATCTTGTCTGTTAGAAGTCTATGTCCAACTAGACCAAAGAAACATTTTACAAGCTGACTTGAAAGAAGCTATTCAATCTTTTCAATACTAACTGTTGATAGTGAAAGTTAAACTCTCCAAAATATTCTAAGTCACTTTTCGTGAAAAATTATTGAAGATAAAAGAGTCTTGCTCCTCATATAAAAGGACAGGGCTCTTTCTTTGGATATAAAAAAGCACTCCTATCTTACTACTGGGAGTGCTATTAATTTTAACTCAACTCGGCTACAATGGCCTTAATTTGCGCTGCAGTGTGTACCCCTGCAACTTGTTTGACAACCTGTCCATCTTTTTAAAGAGCAAGGTTGGGATGGACATAATGCCGAAAGCACGCGCTGTTTCAGGATTTTCATCCACATCCATTTTCAGGATTTTTAACTCATCTTCCGAAAGTTCTTCCGATAATTTTTCTAAGATAGGAGCTTGCATGCGACATGGGCCACACCAGGTTGCCCAAAAGTCTACCAAGACTAATCCTTCTTTAGTTTCTGCTTCAAATGTTGCATCTGTAATTGCTTTTACCATTGTTTTTCTCCTTTAGTTTTTGTATTGATCTAGGTCTTGCTTCATCAAATAGAAGAAGACATCTCCGTAAGTGCCTTGGTAATCGAGTTCGTGTCCATTATAGGTCAATTTTTGTACGGGATAGTAATCCGCTACACCAATCAAGCAGGTCTGTTGGGATCGTTCAAACTCTTCATAGGAATCAAAATGCATGACTCTTTCTTGCTTTGCACCATCTAGATATGTAATATCAATCATAGCGATAACCTCTATTTCTTAAGATGTATCAATTGTAACTCTCTTCGTTACATCTGTCAAACAAAACGACTTCCTAAGAATGATGGATCTTGTGCGATAAGGAAAAGACAACAAAACAAAAAACCTCCCCGAAGGGAGATAGTTCTGGTCTATTTTACCTTACGATGCTAGGAACCGTAGCCGAAGATTATACTGGATAAAACCGTTCTAGAAAAGGCGACGAACTGAAGATTGTAGGCTCTATCGTGCCATTTTCATACATGATGTATAGTCCAAGTGTAATGAATACTAAGGGCACAACGATTCGCTCATATTTTTCAATTGTCTCGGAAATTAACGGCATAGAGGATAGCACACGACTAAGCTCGCAAAAGATAATTATGCCGATTGCAAACACAAGCAACGCCACGAGTGTCTGTGACCAATCTAACGAAGCAAAATAAGGTATATAGATACCTAAATTATCTCCGCCAGACGCAATTGTTAGCAATGTAACTGTCCAAAACAGTTGATTTGCCTTGCTTGTTCAAATCTTTCAATAATTTCTTCCTCTTCTTCCTCACCTTCTCCAACAATTGCAAAGCGAATCCCTAAATAGATAGGGATTAAACCAAGCAATCCAACCATCCATGCTTCAGGCACGAAATTGACGACATAAGCAGCAACTAAACTCGCCCCTACAAGTAAGCCTGTGCCTAGATATTGCCCTGCATAAATATGCCACTTCTGTTTATTCTGTGATAGCTGTGCAAATAAAATAATTAAAATAATTAAATAATCGATACTGGTGGAAATATAAACACCAATAGCAGATATGATTGTCTGTCCCATAAAAAAACTCCTGTATTAGTCAGTAATAAATCAGCAGATTTTAGGGAAGCACAGACACATTAATTTAGCTATCGCTAGTGGGTAATGTCGAACGTAGGAAAGCATTTTACTCCTCCTCAAAACGTAGTTACAAAGTAATTTCTAACTGGAATTCGGTGACTACTTCCATGTAAAGTATAACCCACTATACTTTACTTCGTAAAGTGTGGGCTCTCCGAGGGGGCTTGCAGACTGCTACCATTTGAGGTTTTTGTAGTCTTCAAAATTGTGGCCGATAAAACGCAAGCAGTCGGAACTGACATCAAAGAAATGTTTTTGTAGTCTCCAAAATTGTGGCCGATAAAACCTCAATAAAAAAGCCCCCTGAATTCAGAAGGCTCCATTCTTGCTGGATAAAACGTTTCTAGACAAGGCGCCGAGCCGAAGATTGTACTGATGGTACATCGAGGCGAAGTCAACGAAGTATAGAAACGTTTTAGACGCAAGATTAACGACGAAGTCCAAGAGAGTTGATCAACTCACGGTAACGGTTAACGTCGTTTGTACGAAGGTAAGCCAACAAGTTACGACGGCGACCGATTTTCTTCATCAAACCACGGTAAGTAGCGTGGTCTTTTTTGTGTTGTTTGATGTGTTCGTTCAAGTGGTTGATTTCCCAAGTAAGGACAGCAACTTGTACTTCTACTGAACCAGTGTCACCTTCGTGACGTGCGTATTGTGCAATGATTTCATTTTTTTTCTCTTTTGAGATTGCCATGATAAGCTCCTTTTCTTTATGCTCTATCCGAGTGACAGGTTTGGCATATCCTGCTACCAAGAAAGAGTTAGTTGTCTATTCGACCTTCTTATTCTATCAAGATTTCATCTTTCTGTCAAACACTTATGTTTCCTTCAAGATGGATTTTTAAGATGAACCTCAAGAATTTGAACGGTTTGATGGAGCATTCTTCTAGCAAGTTGTTCAAAAAGACAAATATCTTTTAGGATATTTGTCTTTTAATGGTATGAATCTTATTTTTCTTTCCGTTTACCACGCAAGAGCAAAGCCAATGCAAAAACTGCTAAAAGTGCACCGAGTATGGTCAACCCGTATGCAACAACTTCACCAGTTGATGGGAGAATTTTTTTCTTTCCTTCTCTTGGTGTGGTTGGAGTTTCTGGTTTTTCCGGCTTGCTTGGCGGTGTTGTAGGAGGTGTTGTTGGTGGAGTGGTCGGTGGAGTGGTCGGTGGTGTCGTTGGCGGTGTACTTGGTGGAGTGGTCGGTGGTGTTGTTGGTGGCGTATGACGGTTGGTTACCGTGAAACCATCAATAATTGTTGTATAACCATCTACTGAATCCTCTGTAATGGTGTAGGTAATCTTCTTACCTTCCTTGTATACAGGTAGATCCGTGAAGCTTGCCTGCCAATTATCAGTAGCTGTGATTTCTTTTACAGCCACTTCTTGACCATCCGCAAGGAGACGAACTGTGATTTTTTCAGGACGAAGACCCTCTTTGTTGTCTGCGTCATCCCAGATCTTCTTAACCGCTACTTCCGTTACTTTTGGTATACGATTGTTAGTAATATTGGTTCCTTCAACAGTTGTTTCGTACCCTGCAACAGGTTCTTCCGAAACGGTGTAGGCAATGATATTCCCAGCATCATCGACCACATCGAGATTATCAAAATGATAAGCCCAAGTTCCTGCTGCATCTGCTTTCACTTCTTTAGATGCAACTTTGACTCCATTTGCTAGGAGGTTGACTGTAATTTTTGATGGACGCTTGCCATCTTGGTTGTCATTGTCATTCCATGTCTTTTGACCAGCAACGCTTGTTTTTTCTTTTTGGTTTACGACATCACGAGAAATTGCGAGGTCATTTCCAAAATCGTCCTTGCTGATTTTGATAGGTTCTTCAGAGAGCACATAGCCTGTCGGAGATTGAATTTCTTTAACCGTATAAGCTTGCTTGATCAAGCCAGTAATGGTTCCAATACCATCCTCATCTGTTGTGATGATTCCAACTTGCTCACCTGTATCGTCTGCTGTCACAGCAAAGGTAGCACCTGCAAGAGCTTGACCATTTTCACCTTTTTTATGAATAGTGAAGGAGTATTTCTCACCATTAAAGTTTCCTTCAAGGAATTGATACAGGATGACTGCATCTTTAGTTTGCTCCTCGACCTCCGTAGCTGTCATAGTTGCATGATTTTTGTAAGCTGTATTGATCACCGGTACCTTGTCCAAATAAACATCATAGCGAATCGTCATTCCTTGTTCTGGAGCTAGATCTCCGATATGAACCGTTAGAGATTGACCATCAGCACTGACAACCGGAGAATAGTCCTTGGTGACGTTGGTGGTGTCTCTTAAATGATAAGCCCCATCTTCGTTATCGATCTGCCAAGTTCCAGTATGGATGTTGACAGAATCTGCTTTGATTTTTCCATCTGTAAAGGCCAATTGGTCCTTAATATCAATATTATGAAGGGCAGTGTGACCTTGATTGATGTTTAAGGTATAGGTCAATTTTAATTTATTATCTGAGTTGGTCCAACCCCATTTGCTAAAGACTTCTGGAGTAGGAGGATTTTCACCCGGATTGACCCCCTTGTATTCAATTTTCCCAAACGGTTTGGACACACCATTAATGGAAAGACTAAAATCAAGCGTTTTCTGATCTTTGACAACTTGGTGATCCACACGCACAAAGAAACGCAATGAACCTGTCACATGAGCCATTTTTTCAGGATAGTCCGTATAGGTCACTGTAATCTTTTTTCTTTGATTATCTACCGTCGCCGTCGCAACTTTTTGACCGCTAGGATCCAGTAGGTCAACGGTGTCCATTTCCAAGACTTTAAAATCATTTCCAAGTTCAATTTCTGTCTTGTCTCCCGACTTTACTTGTCCATCGGGTAACTCAAACTTCGCTTTACTTGAAAACTTTCCCAGACACCAATCGGATCTGTTAGAGCTCCCCCAGAGGACTTCGAAAACTCCACGGATGTAATGATACTATTGATCGTATCCGCATGTACCTTGGTAATCCTATCCGTTTTGGCAAATCCTAAAGCCGCTAGTAAAAATAGGGCAACTGTTGTCACAACAGAATAGAGCCACTTTTTCATAAACGATTTTTCTCCTTTTTCTACGTTTACTAGATAAGGTATGTGAGTCTAAAAATTATCACTACATATTGTGAATTTACGCACAACCTATCTTTTTTCATTATAATCAATTTATTTTGATAGTACAAGCGAATTGTTTCATTTTTGCCTATTCAGTTCATTTTCTTGATACAAATAAAAAATAACAGCCTGTTCGAATCAGACTGCTTGGTTTTTTGCTTATAAGGAAACTCCAAACACCTCTAAGGAGGCCAGTTCAGAGGGCTTGAGTCTCCGCCATTCTCCCAATTGAAGAGTTGGATCTAGCCTTAGAGGACCCATAGAAATTCGCTCTAAATCCACTACTTCCTTGCCACTGGCAGCGACCATGCGCTTGACCTGATGGAATTTTCCTTCTGCAATTTCAATTTCGACATAGGAACTGGCGCTTGCCTCATCCACCTCTAAGATCTGCAATCTCGCAGGCAAAGTCGTGAAGTCTTTGAGGGCAATACCTGCTTCAAAACGGGCCACATCTGCCTCATCCATGATCCCAGCCATCTGGGCACGGTAGACCTTCGACACATGCTTCTTCGGTGAAAGCATGGCATGGGCGAGCTTCCCATTATTGGTCAAAAGGAGCAAGCCATGGGTATCGATATCTAGGCGCCCGACAGGAAAGACTTCCTTGTGACGGGCTGTCTCATCCAGTAGATCCAAGACAGTTTGGTGATGGTCATCCTCAGTCGCTGAGATGACTCCAGCTGGTTTATTAAGCAGATAATACACAAAGGTTTCATGGACCAGATTTCCCCCATAAAGGTCACCTGATCCTTGTCTGGATCAATCTGTAGCTTCCCTGCTGTCTCTTTTTTTCCATTCACTGCGATTTTCTTTTGCTTGAGAAGCAGCTTGACCTCGGTCCTACTCCCCACGCCACAATCCACTAAAAATTTATCTAGCCGCATGATTACTTCCCGCTCTTTCGCACAATCCAAAGGCCAAAAAAGGAAATCAGGATCATGAGGATACCAGAAAATCCAAAAATAAAGGCTGGAGCAGATGAGATAGTCCCTAATAGACTAAGGACAAAGGTCGTTGCGATCGAACCTGTACTACATCCCAAAACCGCAATGGATGTTGCATGGCTCAAGACCCCTGCTGGCATCTTATCTGATAAGACATTGTAAACTGTTGTAAGAGCTACACTGTAGGCGAAGCCAGAAGCGATGGTTACAAGGGCAAGAATCAAGAGATTTGGAGAGACGCCGATCAACAGTTGGGCCACACCAAAAGCTACACCCGAAACCAATAATAAACGATCGCGGAAGAGCTGGGTCAAGGGCGAGAAGGCCAAACCTGCCAAGATCCCAACAAATTGCATGGCTGCTAAAATAATCCCAGCAGTTTGGGCAGTACCATGCCCTACTTGCTCGACCACACTTGGAATCCGAACGGTGATCATAACATTGGACAAGACGATAGCTGCCGCAACGACTGCTAAGCCGAGCGCTGTCCGCCATTGTTCCCCCGTCATCTTGACATCTCGGTGTTTTTCCTCCACTGCTTCCGTCATAGATCCATATGGCACAAATAAGAGATACAAAAGTAAGATTGGAATACTGATACCGTAGACGAGAAAGGCAGCCTGCCAGCCAAAGCGAATCAAAAGGCTGACTCCAAAGGTTAAAACGGCCGTCCCAACAACCTCTGCAGAACCCCGAATGCCAAGGGTTTGGACACGTTCTTTTCCTTTATAGCGCTCACTGATAATGGCAATGGCAGAAACATTGAGCAAGCCAACCGCCATCCCGAAAATAATCCGAGACAAAAAGACAACCGGATAAGCTGGACTGATTAAGGGAATAAAGCCACATAGAGCGTAAGCGACTAGGCCTATCACAATCATCTGACGCTCTGAAAATAGTCGCCCAATCCATTTATTGAAGATGAGTGAAACCATGATCCCTGCAGAAGGAAGCGAGACCAAGAGCTCAATCATGCTGTGAGGAATTCCCTTGTAATAGGCAAACATGGCCGACTGCGCACTCGAAATCGAAAACGAGGTCGTCAAAATAAATGAAAGCGCGAGAATACTCACTTTTTCCATGATTCTTTTCATTATTTTTCCTTTAAACTATTCTTTTTTTTCACACTCCTCCTATAATAACACGAGCTAGTGACAGGACGCAATCAATTGAATTAAAAAAACGAAATGATTTCTCAATCATTTCGTTCGTGCTAGTAATTGTGAGGCGAAGACTCCTGTTAGGAGCATCAAAGCACCAATCAAGACAAAGAGCAGATGATTGGAAGGAGCTAGTGGCGTCACCAACTGGATAAAGAAAGAAGAGACAGCTGATCCAAGATTGCAGCCAATCAAGACAAGCGAGGTCGCAAGGTTCAGGAGATTAGTCGGAATTTTTTCAGATAAGTGATAGAAGATACTGGTTACTCCCGTACTGTAGGTAAATCCTGCTAAGAGGGTTCCTAGAACTAAGCTCCACAACTGTCCGGACAGGCCAATCAAGGCCAGAGCTAGACCGAAACCAAAGCACATGATCATGAGCAAGTTCTTTTTGAAAACATGTGTCAAACTGGCAAAGCCTACCCCTGCTACAATCCCTGTCAATTGCATCAGACTCAAGACGGTTCCAGCTGTTGTCGCTGTTCCCATATGAGCGTCAACAATGATATCCGGCACGCGCAGGCTAATAATAGAATTGAAGCAAATGATGATACCAGCAATCACAGCTAGCATTAGACTAAAACGCCATTGAGGGGAGCGAAGGCGTGCGGAACCTTTCTTTTTCTCCTTCAAACTAGCCTGTTTTTTCTCCTTAGGATAAGGGACAAAAAGAATATAGAGGAGTAAAATCAAGTAACCACCACCATATACGGCAAAGATCGCTGGCCAGCCTAGGGGTAAGAGTTGGCCTACCATAAAGGTCAAGATGGCAGAACCCACTACTTCAGCAGACCCCCGATAACCCAGCATCCGGGTCTTATCATTGCCTGAGTAGCGCTCACTGATAATTGAAATAGCCTTGGCATTGATCATTCCTGTCCCCAAGCCAAAGATCAGACGACTCAGAAAGATGAGAGGATAGTCCTGCACAATCAAAGGCAAGAGCCCACTAGTTGAAAAGAGCAAAAGCCCTACGACAATCATCTGGCGCTCACTCATCCACCGCTCGATCAGGCTATTTAAAAAGAGAATGGCCACGACCGCAAAGGCTGGCAGGGAAACCAAGAGTTCCACCTGGCCTGCTGAATATCCGAAGTGGCTAAAATAGGCCTTCATAGCCGGCAAACCGGCTGTAATTGAAAAGGATGAGATCAGCATGAGCGACAAGCTCAAGAGACTGATTCTTTCCATTATTTTTTTCATTTTTTATTTCCTACACTTTACTGGTAACATTTTGATTTTACTAGTTTTTTCAGAAAAGATTCAAACTAGTATTTTCAATAGAATCCTAGTATAATCAATTTAGAAATAGAAAAAAATAGGACATTTGTCCTATTTTTAGGAGATTGAGATGAAAAAAAATTTCCCCATCTACAAGACTCAAGGATATCATCACAGACTACCAATTGGACCAGATCTTTCCAGGCGACTGTCTTAGCCAGCTGGACCTCGTTCTCTATCAGGCTGGAGATTATATCTGCCGCCAAGGCTCTGAGCAAGATGTCATTCCTTATTTTCTCAAAGGCCGGTTCAAGATTATCCACAGTCTTGAAAATGGTAGCGACACCATCCTTGAAATCCAAGAAAAACCTGGACTGTTAGGAGAGATTGAGCTCCTGCTCGATCGGGTCTGTATCACATCGGTCATTGCAGACCAAGACTCGCTAGTCGTCCAGCTCCCAGCCCAGCACTTTAAGAAGCGCCTCCTGCTTGATCCAACCTTTTTGTGCTCTACGGCCAAGACCTTGGCTGAGAAATTGCACCAGATCAACTATTTGGCTCCTGCCAACTTTCATTATTCGGTCAAGGAACGCCTCGCTACGCATTTTCTGGAGCATTGCGATGAAAATGGGACCCTCAAGCCCAAGATGAATCAGCTGGCCCTGCGTTTTGGGATCAGCTACCGCCACCTTAGCCGCGTCATCAAGCAGATGATCGAAGAGGGCTTAGTCCAAAGAGAAGGACGGATCTATACGATTTTTAGATGCAAGAAGGATGAATGATTTGTCCATCAAACATGCGGAAACCGTCGACAGATAACTTTAATTTTAGGCTCTTTTTGTGTTATCATGGAGTAGAAAAGAAAGTGAGAGTAAAACGATGAAAGCAATTGAAAAAGTTACAAGAGCGTCCCATTTGATTGATATGGATGACATTATCCGCGAAGGAAATCCAACACTTCGAGCTGTTGCAGAAGACGTGACCTTCCCTTTGTCTGATCAGGAAATTATCCTGGGTGAAAAAATGATGCAATTCTTGCACCATTCTCAAGACCCTGTTATGGCTGAAAAACTTGGCCTCCGTGGAGGAGTGGGACTCGCAGCCCCTCAGCTGGATATCTCTAAACGAATCATCGCTGTTTTGGTTCCCAATCCAGAAGATGCCGATGGCAACCCACCAAAAGAAGCCTATAGCCTTCAAGAAGTCATGTACAATCCAAAGGTTGTTGCCCATTCTGTTCAAGATGCTGCGCTTGGCGACGGGGAAGGCTGTCTCTCTGTAGACCGCAACGTCCCAGGCTATGTGGTTCGCCATGCCCGCGTGACTGTTGAGTATTTCACAAAAGATGGGGAAAAGAAACGCATCAAACTCAAAGGCTACAACTCCATCGTCGTTCAACATGAAATCGACCACACCAACGGCATCATGTTCTATGACCGCATCAACCCAAACAACCCATTTGAAATCAAAGAAGGTCTCTTGATTTTAGAATAGCGTAAATGACAAAAAGTAAGGTAGTAGTGAATCATCACTACTACCTTACTTTTTTTACGAAACTGCGTCTACCGATTTCTGTCTCTTGGCGCAGGGGTTGATTGGAACTACTCCTACCTACGGTACTCGTACTTCCTAATCAACTGTGCGGGGGCAGGACTACGAAATCAAACTCTTCGAGTTACTGATTTCTGTCTCTTGGCGCAGGGGTTGATTGGAACTACTCCTACCTACGGTACTCGTACTTCCTAATCAACTGTGCGGGGGCAGGACTACGAAATCGAGACTGCGTCTACCGATTTCTGTCCTGCTCCCTATATTGCCCAATCTCCGTTGCGGAAGACTGGGACGCGGGTGCCGTCTTCTCGGATGCCGTCGATATCCATTTGGCTTGAGCCGATCATGAAGTCGACATGGACATCTGAGCGGTTGAGGCCGGCTGCTTCGAGTTCTTCTTCTGTGAACTCTGCGCCACCTTCTACACTGGTTGCATAGGCTGCTCCGATGGCCAAGTGGTTAGAGGCATTTTCATCAAAAAGGGTATTAAAGAAGGTAATGCCTGATTGAGAAATTGGGCTTGGGTCCGGTACGAGGGCACATTCACCCAAAGCACGCGCTCCCTTGTTTTTGAAGACCAAGTCTTTCATGACTTGATCGCCTTTTTCAGCTGTGATATCCACAATTTCTCCATTTTCAAAGGTCACTTTGATGCCTTCGATGATGTTTCCATTGTAGCTAAGCGGTTTTGTAGAGGTGACATAGCCTTCTGCACGACGGAAGTCAGGAGCTGTGAAGACCTCTTCTGTCGGCATATTTGGCAAGAAACCTTCACCTTGGGCATTGATAGCTCCGGCAGATTCCCAGACATGGTTCTTCGGCAAGCCAAGAGTCAAGTCCGTTCCAGGTGCTGTGTAATGAAGAGCTGAGAATTGTTCCTTATTTAGTGTATCTGCCTTGCTCTTGAGAATAGCTGCATGCTCTTCCCAAGCCTTGACTGGATCTTCCTCATACACTCGACAAGTCTTGAAGATTTGATCCCAAAGAAGGTCCACTGCTTCCTCGTCGCTCGCCGCATTTGGGAAGACCTTTTTCGCCCATTCTAAACCTGCTGCTGCAGCAACGGTCCAGCTGACCTTGTTAGATTGAGTGGCGATGCGCATTGGTTTCATGGCCATGCCCAAAGCCTTGGCAGAGGCAGAAAGCTTCTCTGCATCAACACCATTTAAGGCACCTGGATCAGACGAGCGCACACCCAAGCGACTAGCCTTATGGTCTAAGAGGTAGTTCATCTCTGCAATCTTGTAGTCAGGCACGTTGTCCAAGCGATCCATCGGTGCATGGAGGAATTTTTCCCGGGTAGTGAAGTCATCTGCCCATTGGACAATCACTTCATGCGCACCTAGGGCATAGGCTTCCTTCACAATCAAGTGGGCCAATTCTCTTTGTTCCACATCAATGTTCAAGACCAAGGTATGGCCAGGTTGCACGTTGATACCGTTCGCAACCAATAATTTAGCGTATTTTTCGAGGTTTTCTTTAAAATTTGGTAAAACCATTGTTTTCTCCTTCATAAGTGAATGATCTCCTCCTAGTATACCATAAGTCCATGCAAAAAGAGAGTGGGACAGAAATCGGTAATTCGTTAGAATTCGATTTCGTCGTCCCACCTCCGCAAAGTTGAGTAGGGCTAGGGCTGTAAAAGCTGATGAAATCAGCGTAGTAGAGCCCACTCAACCACTGCGTCTTGCTCGACAATCCAAAAATAATTGAGAGGCTAGGACTTTTGTCCCAGCCTCCTTTTTCTTGTCCCTTCTAGCTTAAGGAAGAACATAACCTTGATCATCCACGGTATGGGGTTGTTCAGAACTGCTATTCTCTCTCAAAGCTTCCAAATCTTGATCCAAAATGGAATTGTAGTCTGTACTACCTTCACGGGTTACCCGAGTTGATACTTGGCGCAAGAGTTTTTCATTGAGATTGCGAACCCAGCGACCATTACTATGGTCATTGGCACGCATATAATTCCCTTTCACAATCTCTCCATAAAGGGCTTCATTGACCTGGTAACCTTGCTTACGCAAACCTAACAGACCGATCTCCACGATCTCATCTGGGCTGTAGTCTTCAAAATCAAATGTAGTCGGGATCCGGCTTTGCAGACCTGAATTGACCTGCAAGAAGTCGTGCATCTCTTTCGTGTAACCAGCAAAGATAATAACGATATCGCGGCGGTGGTCCTCCATAAATTTGAGGACTTCATCCAAGGCTTCCTTCCCAAAATCATCATTTAAACCGGTATAGAGCGTGTAGGCCTCATCGATAAAGAGGACTCCCCCCAGTGCACTCTCCAAAACTTCACGCGTCTTCAAGGCTGTTTGACCTTGGTAGCCTCCAACCAGATTGCTCCGCGAAACTTCAATGAATTTCTTCTGCTTGATAACCCCTTTTTGGAAGAGGATATTGCCCAAAATGCGGGCCACGGTGGTCTTCCCTGTACCAGGATTTCCAAGAAAGAGAGAGTGCAAGGTCGTATCTTCGACGATGCCACCTTGTTCAGCCCGTTTTTGATTGAACTCAGCCATGGCTACAAATTGTTCGACTTGCTCTTTCACCTTGGCAATGCCAACCAAACGGTTGAGGGCGGCCATCCCATCTTCTTCCTTGTCGGCTCCTGTTTGATACTTGCCTTGGTTAAGAACAGCATCGATATCGCTATTGAGGATGGTCTCAATATCGTCAGAACCTTGGGCCACCACCCGATCTGCCATAGTCTTGGTCAATTGCTCATCTAGGTTACGGATCCAGCGACCATTGCTCTTATCTAGCGAACCATCATAAGCCCGCTTAACATGCCGCGCATAGTAATCCCGGTCTTCGAGTTTGTAGTCTCCTTTGCTTAGGATCATTTCACCCAGTTGGACAATCTCATCTCCTGTGAAATCTTCAAAGATGAAATTATTTGGTACCCGAGAACGAAGGCCTGGATTGGTCTTTAAGAACTCCTCCATTTCCTTAGTATAGCCGGCAAAGATAATCATGATGTCGTCACGATTGTCCTCCATAAATTTGAGGATGGTATTGATCGCCTCGATCCCAAAGTCCGCACCGCTGTCCTTTTTATCCAAGCTATAGGCTTCATCAATAAAGAGGATGCCTCCTCGCGCTTTTTTTCAAGCAGGGCTTGGGTCTGTTCAGCAGTTCCTCCAATATTTGAAGAGATCAGATCGGACTCCGTTGCTTCCACGAAACGGAATTCTTCCCCTGAGAGGACACCTGCATCAAAGAGCACTTGTCCCAACAGACGGGCCACCGTCGTTTTCCCTGTACCAGGATTTCCCATAAAGGCAGCATGCAAGGTTTGCTTTTCAGGTGCCTTGCCACTGGCGATTCGTTTCTTGTTAAATTCCACCATGTTGATCATTTTCTTGATCTCATGTTTGACTTTTTCAAGGCCAATCAGGCTATTGAGTTCTTGAAGAGCATCTTGTTTCTTCTCTGGTCCAGAGTCTCTTGCAGTGGTTGGAGCCACCGTTGCATCCGTCGCCTGTCCCGTAGGAACGACTTGCGCATTGCCCTTCGCCACTTCTCTGCCAACAAGATAGTCACAGTCATCCTCGATTTCCTTGGTCAGATCACGCGCATCGCCCTGCCTATAGGTCACGGTGCCCACCTTCGCAAAAGCTCCACCTTGAAGCCGTATATTAGGATCCGCAATCTTATGACAAATCACATGCTCAGCCATCAGCACACCATCATCAAAAACTCCAAACGAAATGGTTTGGGCATTCTCATTCAAGAAGGTCGTTTCCCCAGTCAGGGAAGCAAAGGATTCTTCATAGACGCATAAAAATTCTGAAAATGTAGCCTGGTGAGCTCGGATCATACTATTGAATGAATTGATGGAGGTGATACGATCGGAATCCGAATTGAATTGAACATTATTGTCAAGACAGACCCCAGTTCCTGTAGGCAGCTCAATTTTACAGTTTTCAGACTCCCAAATGACATTCCTCAACCAAACTGGTGGAAAATCCTTTTCCAGATCTCCGCCTGTAATCGTTGAATTTTTTGCGATCACTTCTGAGTCCTTGGCATGGATCGTATTATTCCCAAATTTTTCAATATGGACATTCTCTAAGGTCAACTTGGAGCCTTCTGACAGATCTATCTTAGAAAAGATCGTTGAATTTTGAATGGACAATTCTGATGCTGACATTCCGATGACACTTTGGTGTTTTTCCGGAACCTTCATCCCAACTCCATCCAATGTCATTTTCGAATGCGTATCCATATAGATAAAAAATTCACTATTTGTCGGAGTGGTGATTTCAAAATAGACCTGTTTACAGGTGATAGCCGACTCATTCCATAAGGTCAAGGCAGTATAGTTCCCACCAACTTTAAACCACAGATCTTCAAATGTCACCTGAGCTCCCTCTACAAATCGGAAAGAAGCCTCAATCGTGTTGTTAAACATGCGCCCATTACCATTTGGATTTGGAACTACATGCCCCACAAAATGAAGGCTCTTGTTGATCACAATCACCTCATCTGTCGGCCATTGAAAGACATACCCATTTTCAAACTCGATGGTATCTCCATCCTGCGCTTTTTCAAGCGCATCCATAAAGTTCCAACTATTGTTGTAAGGCCCTACTAAATATCTTGCCACGCGCTTCTCCTTTGTTTCATCTTTTCTGTTTCCTTGTTATAAACACTTGTTACTAAAAATTGTAACACAATCCAGTACCAAAGAAAACACTTATCAGATCTGAAAGGACTGAAAAACCTCTATTTTAAAAAGGAAAATAGAGGCTGTCAGTTAATCTTTCAAGGCTGAAAACAAGCCGGCTAGAGCAATCGCTCCTGAGAGCATGGCAGTGGAAAGGAGTAGCACATTGTCTGCCACTTCTAGCTTGTACTCAAAGACTTTTTCAGCTGGTTTGTCTTCTGCAAAAATTTCTAACTTCATGTTTCATTCCTTTCTTAGTTATCCTCCTCACCCAGATAGAGGCGTCGCGCCTCTGGGCTGTTGGTAAGAATATTGAGATAGTTTTCATACTCATCGGGCAGGGGCTTTCCTAATGAGATATCTAGCTCTGGATTCACATTTTTCCCAAAAAGAAAGCAGAGATAGAGACGTTCATTGAGCGTTGGAAAAACTTCGAGAGACATGAGCTCAGCCTGCCCTACTCGCTCCCAATCCTGTTCTTGTATATCTGGTAGGATATAGGCTTGGAAGAGTCCCATCAGAGGATTATCCACTGGTTGACCACTTTCCTTGTCCGCCTGAACCAAGGAAAGCCGTTGGCCAAAAACCAGCTAATTGGCGCTCCCTGTCCCTTCACCGAGACCGTAATCGGGTGCCCACCCATATGGCTATAAATCCATTCTTTGGGTAATCGATAATCTAACAGGGGCTCAAGGTCTTTGACAATCGTTACAGGACTAGAGCGTAGAAACTGACGAGTGACTGCTTTACAAAAGAGAATATTCTCCTCTTTCAAGGTCACTCCCTTCCAGCTATTTTCCTGCTTGAAATGGTTAAAAAACACTAGATAGGGCTCTCGCACCATTTGTGCTAAGACATAAACGCCGTTTCGTAGGCGAATGGAAATGACTTTCCCTGACTTCCAGGGTATTGCTCTTTTTTTCTTTTCTATCATTAGCCAACCTCAAACCGATCGAGGATCGTTGAATCCATCAGAACAAATCACTGTGACTTCCTGTCCTCAGCAAATTTAAAATCAATTCATCCTTATCTACTTTGTAAACCAAAAGCCAATCCGGCTGGATATGACACTCCCGAACACCTTGGAAATGCTTGGAATTGGTCAATTGATGGTCACGATATCTGACAGGAAGTTCTTTTTCTTGAACCAGAAAATTCAAGACTTCTTCTAACAAGTCTGCCTTCAAACCTCGCTTCATTGCTAACTTAAAATCTTTTTTAAACTGTTTATGATAACGAATCTTAAGCACGCAAGTCCTCCATCAAGTCTGAGACTGATTCAAAGGGTTGACTCATATTCCGATTTTGCTCTACATCCGTTACGACTTGGAGCAACTTCCCGTGATCGTCTAATCGAACATCAAAAGGTAAGCCCTGATATTGAATAGCCTGACGAAGGAAAATGTTGATAGCTGTTGTCATATCCATTCCCAAATGATTGAACACCAGTTGGGCCTGCTCCTTAACCTCACTATCCAAACGGATACTCATGCTCGTCTTTGACATATTCTCACCTTCTTTCTATCTTTTATTGTATCAAAAAAGAAAGCTATTGTAAATCCATAGGATATACAATGGATAGCTTTAAACTAAAATATAGTAAAGAAATAAAATTAGTATCCCAAATATGGGAGATCTCAGCCTGAGTTTTAGTTTTTAGAATATAATGTTGCTATCATATATTAAGAGGTGAAAAAAATATGAAGCAGATTACGAAACAATATAAATTACTATATTTCTTGCTTATTTTTATTAAGTCTGACAAGTGCTCTTTTAATGACATTCTTCTCTCTCCAATTAGGAAGAATACTTGATAGTATATCTAATTCAAATAGTGGATTACTCTTTCATATCACTATTTGTGTAAGTTCGATTTTACTGTGGTTCTTGATTTCTTGTTCCTATTCCTATCTTAAAAACCAATATGTAAAAAAAGTTATTTTTAGATCTAAAAAGGCGTCTCTTATTACATTATTTATCGCGTGAATTTAACCAAATTGACAACCGTAACCATTCAGATTTCTTAAATAATATCACCAAAAACAGTGACCTTATTCAAGAAAAATTTATTAATCCCTAAAATCTCTCTAATTGCAAATTTAGGGAGCCTTATCATGAGTGTGGTTGCTATTATTTATATAGAATGGCGATTAGCATTAGTCTTTCTTTTATTGTCGAGTATAACGATTTTTTTCTATCACAAATTCCTGGAAAGTTAATGACTAAATCAACAAATAATTATTCTCTACAAAATAATCACTATTTGTCAAAAAAATGACAAACTTTATTAATGGTTTTGAACAAATTAAGTTATTAAATATTCAAAAGCTGGACCCAAGAAAAAAATTCAGGAAATCAGTTTAGAATTTGAAGAGTCCAGAAAAACATATCAATTCTTAAAAGACTTAGCTTCAACTACTGGAATTTTTACTAAGTTTTGGCTCTCAACTATCCTGTATGGTTGCTGGTATCTTTTTGTAAGAAATAACTTACTGACTATTGGATTACTAGTAGCAAGTATTCAATTATTAAACGGTGTTTTTTTGCTCCATTACAATCTATTCTTTACAATAAAAAAATTTAATCAGCAGTAGCAAGTCCATTATTGATAATATCCAAGAAAATTTATATGAGACAAATCATGAAATTTTTCCATAAAACAAGGACAATTGATTGTGATAACATTTCGACCATTTCTATTAGCCAATTACATTATGAAATTGAAAATAAAATATTATTTGATCATTTTTTTCCTATGAATTTAAAAAGGCAAACGCTATGCGATTATAGGTGCTTCAGGAGCTGGGAAAAACAACTTTAGTAAAATTAATACTAAACTATTATTCCAAAAAAATCTTTATGATGGGGAAATAAAAATCAACGGAAAACAGAATATTGATATTCCCTCAGAGGAGTTATATAAAGATATTGCATTTGTGCAAAAAAATGATTTTCTGATTGAAGGAAATATCCTAGAGAATATCAAACTGTCCAGAAACCTTTATTTAACTGAAAAATTAAGAAAAGCCTTAGGATTTAGTGAAGACTTCCTTAATAAGAGTCTATCTCAATCAAATCAAACCATTTCAGAAGGAGAAAAGCAACGAATTGATTTAGCTAGGTTTTTAGCCAAACCATATTCTGTATATATTTTTGACGAACCTACAAGCAACCTTGATCCAATAAAAGCCAAAGCAATGATGGACTACATTCTATCCATTAAAGATGCAATTGTTATTGTCATTACTCATGATCAAAATCCAGAAATATTGGAAGAGTTTGATCACGTTATTACCCTATAGATAAATGGCCTAGTCTACTAAATGAATGATGTGTTTCTCAAAGTATTCTTTGTAATTTTTTTGTAGATTGTTTTTATTGAAGAGTTCGAAAATTTTTTTAAAAGCTTCTTCGATTTTTTTAAAAAGTGATTTTTTTGATTATGATAGAATTTCAGTTCCAAATATCCATCTAAATACAGCAAAAATAGTTTGTTCAAAAAAATCTGTGGAATCCGCTAATATATTCTTCGTAGCCTGTTTTAAAAATAAAGATTCCTCATATAAGTCGTTCTCAATCATTATAATCAAAGAATTGAGAAGTAGTTGAATGAGAGATTGTCTATTTTTTTAGGTATAGAGCTATACAACTTCCCTTTTTTTGAGCGCCTCTTTGGCATATCTAAATAATAAATCTGGAGATAGAACACGACAGCAATTTCCAAGGATGAGCGTTTCGTAATAACCCCAGTTTTCAACAGAAAATAAATAGTTTGTAAGATAAGAGGCGTCTTGACGACTCAATTGATGATTCTTATCCATTCCCGAAACAATACTTTCAATGAAAAATAGCATTTAATTTATGGTAATGAGAATTTGTCCTATGAAAAAGTTCTATTTCTTTCTCTACCATATCTAGTAATGCTTGAGAATCTTCATTATATGCGGCCTGTTTAACAGAAGCTATTAAGGTATTAAAATCCGAAGGTTGATAATGATTACAGATAAGCAGAAATTCCTCTAGTGTTACTCCTATTCTTTCAAGAAGATACAATAACTTAAAGACAGAAATCTCTGTTTCTCCTAATTCAAATCTAGATATTTGAGATTTTTGAAATTTCAGCACCTGCTAATGAAGAAATAGAAATTCCCTTTTCTTCTCTTATTTTTCCTATAAGTTTCACCTAAAATCATACTTATCTCCATTCCATATCGAAAAAGTTATTAAGGTATAGCAAACACTACTTCCGTTAAGCCTACTCTTGTTTGAGAGTATCATTATTAATAATTTATAGCGATCATTTTTGATAATTTCAATATATAACTTCCTAAAGTTTTAGTCTCTGGATAAAAACTTATTTATATTCTATCATATCTAAAAACCAGCAGAAATGAAAATCATAAAAATCATCTCTACTGGTTTTACTGTTAAGTCTTAATTAGATGAAACTGGATCAACTTTTGTGAATGGATTCCCTCCATCAGAACAAATCATCAAAGAGGCTCAACTGGTTATCCTCTGGCATATTGCCAAGAATGCCCATCTCATCCATCTTTTCAACCAGGGTAGACGAAACACCGCCACGCTTCCGGAGCTCGGTCTTAGAAAGGAATTCTCCTTCTTCACGCGCTCGCACGATTTGCTTGGCAACGTTCTCTCCCAGACCATCCATAGCGACAAATGGTGGAATCAGGGTATCCCCATCGATCAAGAATTCTGTCGCCTGACTGCGATAGAGGTCTAGCTTACCAAACTTGAAGCCCCGCTCCCACATCTCATTGACAATCTCAAGGGTGGTGTAGAGGTCAATCTCTACATTGGAAGCTTCGTTGTTCTTGCGTTTCTCAGAGATTTCTTTCATCCGCGCTTTCACGGCCTCAAGGCCTGCACCCATGGTCTTGATGTCAAAGGCCTTGGCCCGAATCGAGAAGTAAGCACAGTAGTAATAAAGTGGATGATGCACTTTAAAGTAGGCCACACGAAGGGCCATCATAACATAGGCCGCCGCATGGGCTTTAGGGAACATGTACTTGATCTTCCCACAGGACTCGATGTACCATTCAGGGACATTGTTTTTCCTTCATGGCTTGGATGTAACCGTTGCGCTCTTCTTCTGAGATCTTGAGCCACATCCCTTTCCGCACGCGCTCCATGATGGTAAAAGGCCATCTTAGGCTTGAGACCCGCGTGCATGAGGTAAACCATGATGTCGTCCCGACACCCGATAACGGTCGATAGATCGGCAATGCCTGCCTTAATCAAGTCTTGGGCATTTCCCAACCACACGTCGGTACCGTGAGACAGACCAGAGAGCTGAAGTAACTCTGCGAAGGTCGTCGGATGGGTCTCTTCGACCATGCCCCGAACAAAGTTGGTCCCAAACTCTGGAATCCCCAACATCCCTGTCGGCGTTCCGATCTGCTCGGCTGTCACCCCTAGCACTTCCGTCCCAGAAAAGAGGGCCATGACCCCTGGATCATCCATTGGGATATCGTTCGGATCAATACCTGACAAGTCTTGAAGCTTGCGAATCATGGTCGGATCATCATGTCCCAGGACATCGAGCTTGAGGACGTTCTCATCGATATCGTGGAAGTTAAAGTGAGTGGTCTGCCATTCAGCTGTCACATCATCTGCCGGATACTGGACCGGAGTAAAATCATAGACATCCATATAGTTTGGAATAACAACGATTCCCCCCTGGGTGCTGACCAGTTGTCCGTTTGACCCCAGCTGCACCGAGAGCCAAGCGCTCGACCTCGGCATCTCTGTAATACTTGCCAAAATCACGCTCATAGCCCTTCACAAAACCGTAAGCAGTCTTAGCTGCGACCGTACCTACTGTTCCTGCCCGGAAGGCATATTCTTCCCCAAAAATATCACGAACATCCAAGTGGGCACTTGGCTGGTCTTCCCCAGAGAAGTTCAAATCGATATCGGGTACCTTGTCCCCATCAAAGCCAAGGAAGGTTTCAAAGGGAATGTCCTGCCCGTTTTTACTGAGCTTGTGGCCACAGTTTGGACAATCCTTGTCTGGCATATCAAAACCAGATCCATAAGAACCGTCTGTGATGAATTCACTGTACTGGCACTGGCTGCAGACATAGTGAGGCGAAAGTGGATTGACCTCGGTGATCCCAATCATGGTCGCAACAAAGCTGGATCCGACGGATCCACGCGATCCAACCAGGTAGCCCCGCTCATTGGAACGGTGCACCAGCATTTGCGATGCTAGATAAATCACGGCAAAGCCATTCCCCAAGATAGAGGTCAATTCCTTTTCAATTCGCAGATCGACAATATCAGGAAGCGGATTACCATAGATCTCAAAGGCACGCTTATAGGTCAATTCCGCAACCGTTTCTTCGGCCTTGTCGATAAATGGCGTATAGAGGTCGCCCTTGACCACTTCGACCGGCTCAAAGGTCTCTGCGAGTGCATTAGTGTTTTCAATAACAATCTTGCGCGCCAAGTCTTCTCCCAAAAAGGCAAATTCATCCAGCATTTCATTGGTGGTTCTGAAATGCGCTTTTGGTAGTGGCGCTGGCTGGGCATCTTCTCCGTGCCCGATGGTCCGGTTGATCATGGCCCCTTGACCGAGACTACGGACAATGATCTCCCGATAGATCTCATCTTCCGGCTCCAGATAGTGGACATTTCCTGTCGCAAGAACAGGCTTGCCGAGACGATCTCCCACTTCGATCAAGCTCTTAATGATGGTCTGGAGCTCCTCCATGTCCTTGACCTGCTCCTTGGCAATGAGAGGCGCGTAGATAGCCGGTGGCATCACCTCGATAAAGTCGTAGTACTTGGCCACTTCGACTGCCGCATCCACACCTTGCGACATGACCGCATCAAAAACTTCCCCTTCTGAGCAGGCCGATCCGAGGATCAAGCCCTCGCGGTGGGCATCCAGCACGGTCTTGGGAATCCGTGGGACTCCTTCGAAATACTTGGTCCCAGAAAGCGAGACCAGTTTAAACATATTCTTAAGGCCGGTCTGGTTCTTGACATAGAGAGTCGCATGCTTGACCCGCGCCTTCTTGTAAGAATTCTCATCGATCAAATCGATATTCAGATCCTTAAGATTGGTCACCCCATGCTTTTCAGCGACATCTTTGATGAAGATAAAGAGCAGGCGCCCCGTTGCTTCCGCATCGTAGTTGGCCATGTGGTGGTGCTCCAAGCCTACTCCAAAGCGCTTGGTCAATGGCCCCAAACCATGCCGTTTAAAATCTGGATAGAGGTTGCGGGCAAATTCCAGGGTATCGATGACCGGCTGGGTGATCTTGGGAAGACCATGGCGCTCATAGTTAGCATTCATAAAGCCCACGTCAAAGGTGGCATTGTGGGCAACGAGAACCGTTCCCTCACAGAAGGCCTGAAATTCCTTTAAGACCTGCACCAAGGGCTTGGCACTCCGAACATGCTCGTTGGTGATCCCTGTCAATTGGGTCGTAAAGGCAGACAGAGGATGGCCTGGATCGATAAACTCATCAAACTCCTCAATGACATTTCCCTTGTACATCTTAGAGGCAGCGACCTGGATCAAGTCATTGTAAATGGCTGAAAGTCCCGTCGTTTCCACGTCAAAGACCACATAAGTCGCTTCATTGAGGTCCAGATCCACCTCGTTATAGGTGATGGGCACCTTGTCCTCTACGATATTGGCTTCCATCCCATAGATCAGCTGGATCCCAGCTTTCTTGGCTGCTTTAAAGCCATGTGGGAAGCTCTGCACATTGCCATGGTCGGTAATGGCCACCGCCTTGTGGCCCCACTCAGCTGCCTTGGCGATCAGCTCTTCGACTTCCGGCAGGGCATCCATCGTCGACATATTGGTATGCGCGTGGAATTCCACCCGGCGCTCATCCTCTGGCATCAGGTCCTTGCGGGCATAATGCACGACTTCCTGGATGTCTTGGGCATTCATGGTCAAGTCGCGCGTGAAATTGTTCATTTCGATATTTCCCCGCACTCGTAGCCAGCTGTTCTTCTTGATCATGTCAAACTTCTGGGCTTCTTCCTCATTTCACCCATTTCTGAAGGGAAAAACTCGAGGTATAGTCGGTCATCTTAAAGCTGATCAAGACCCTACCGGTCCGTGTCACCTTGTGCTCCACGTCAAAGACCACACCCTCAAAGACAATCCGGTTCTCTTCTGTCGTAATCTCGATCATCGGAGTGATCTCAGCCTTGTCTAGCTTAGGTTTAGCCGCCGCTTTCTTAGCCTTGAAGTCAAAGGCTGGCTTTTCTTCAACCGCTGGTGGCGGAGCCATTTGAGCCAAGGATTCCATAGCCCGCAAAGTCTCTTCATTGGCTGCTTGGAAGATCTTTTCATTTTCCTGCTCAAAGCGCGCCACTTCTTGCTCTGTCAACTCCTCATCAGACTCCACCCGACAGGTGAAATGCGGAAAACCAAAGGCTTCCAACTGCTTGGCAAGGTTGGGCAAATGGTTCTTACGAAAATGCTCCGTATCAACCGAAGAAGGCCCTGAGATGATCAATTCCTGCCCTTCCGCACGCACCTGCAAGTCTTGGTAGAGCCCCTTAAAACCTTGACTAGCGCAAGGCCCATCCTCAAAGACCTCCCGATAGTAGGCCTGCAACAAATCAGCAGAAAAATCCTGATTAGCCACTTGGATGGTAAAGGTCGCCTGGTTTCCTGTCTTTGAAAATTCGTCCTTCAAACGCTGGCGCAATTCCTTAAACAAAGCAATCGGCAAGACTTCCACAAAGGCAAAGCGGAACTCCCAAACCCGGCTGACCTTGTGCACCACGACTTCTTGAATCTCCGCATGCAAAAAGGCACTGGAAGATCGCATCTCCAGCGGCATATCCAGCTGATCCATTAAAATTTCAAAGGTGTTGGACATTGTTTCTCCCTTGATCTTGATTCTTTTGCTCGCTTTTGAGTAGCCTACTTTCTAAGTAAAAACAGACCATTCAAATACATTCGTAACCCTTATTTTATCACAATTTAAGGATTAATTCGAGGGAGAAGTGAAGACAAAAAAATCACCGCTAGATCGGTGATTTCTTTTCATCTTTTATTCAGTTAGGGCTGATCCATCATTTATACTTCATTCCCATGATAATGGCCACAACTGCCAAAATAGGCAATAAAATCAACATCCAGATTCCAATCCACATTTCCCGCTTATAAGATTTGTCTAATCCACTATAGCGTTCAACGTATGATTCTTTTGGACAGGCTGGATTATACCAGACCGTCATGGTCGATCCCAGTGGAAAAGCATCTTGAAAAAGATTCCCCTCTGAGTCTGTAGAATTGGTGTAGATGGTTATCCTTTGTGCCATCAAATCGATATCCCTGGCCACTTGATTCGTTTTCCAAGGGAGGGTTACCCGCACTACCCGATAATATTTCAGGCTATTTCGATAGGTCTGACCATCCACTATATATTCGACAATTGGAGCCGCTACAATCTGTGCCCTCTTATAGCCAATTACCACTCCCTCAACGCTCTTTGACGAGAGGGTCTTAATCCTAACTTCTCTTTTATAAAAATGTCAAAAAAAGAGTACTTCAAACAAAGGAAATCCAATAACAGCCACACCAATGACTAGAAGTATTCTGATATCGGGCATCCCCATCACCTACTTCATCATCAGATCTGACATACTCAGACTCATCTTCGTTCCATCTGTTATACTTTCAACAATGGATTGTTGCTCCTTAGTCAAAGGAAGCAAAAAGATCGTTGCCGATTGCGTCGGTAATTTACCATTTTCAGAAATACTATACTCAACTAACTGATTTTGATATATAGGTTGTCCATCATAACTCCAATTGAGCTTAAATTCTGCATCATGATCAAGATTCGCTGTCGTTTTATTGACCAACATAAATACAACATATTCTTGTTGCTCTAAAGTATAGGTACTCCCCGTATAATACAAAGTGATCTCACCTTGCTTGCCAGCCTCCGGATGCTCCTTAACTAACTTCTTACCCAGTTCGATCAAGTCAGATGTTTTTCCTTTCAGTAGTGGTTAAAAGTACTGTAAGAATTAAAGGCCTCTTGTTTTCTATGTTCAAGGTTCTGAACTTTATTCTCAATATCAATGTCATAATAAAAACACCTCAAAAGTTAGATTTTTCTGTCTAACTTTTGAGGTACAGTTCAAAGGGGCTCTCTCTAAAAAATATTAATCATTATCAATTTCCAAAACAATCATCAATAACATGAGATACATTCCCCATCAGATTCGTCATATCTCCAAGTTTGTATCCTAGCGCATCTGATGCGGCACCTGAAGATAAACTTTCCAAATCTCCTTTCAAGTTAACAAATCGAATTTGTAACGATTTAATAACCGTCGCAACTGCTTTTTGAGCACGAACAATACCTTGCAACTGAGCAGCTCCATAAAAAGCATCCTCCATCCCATTTCTAAATACTGGTTTAAAACCTCCTAACATAGTTAATACCGTATTAATTGTTGTCGATGCTGTGGTCAAATCTAAATCTACAGAATCAATATCTGAAATAGCAGTTCGAATTACACCTGATACCGAAATAAGTGGCTCTACAGTACTATAAAGTTTTTTTTCTTATTTTTTTATCATTAGATTTTTAACTTGTAGTATATTTTTAGTTGGAAATTCATTAACAATTGTTTGGAGATCATATTTAGCAGTGGTCATCACCTTGTTTGTATGTTCAACAGCAGCTTTTACACTATCAAGATAATCACTAAATGCTGGAGACATTTGATTGGCTAAAGCCTCAGATTTAACATCTATTTGATCGTCAAAAGCACTAATTACATCACGATCATCGAATATACCACTCTCCTCTAAGTAAGCATTATAATCCTGTGAAACACTAATATTTACATCTGGAATCGAACTGAAATTTAAAGTGTCAATATTTCTGGCCAATCCTCTATCAGTTTCTTCTAAAGCTGATTTAATAAGCTCAGCTACTGAAATAGTATATGAAATGCAAGAGATAATTGTTTGAATATTTTGTGCTAACACTTTTAAAATTTCATCAACAGCTTGTGGAATTCCATCACCAAAATGAGAGCGATTTGCCAATCCATTTGTACTTTTTTCAATCATATCCTCAAATGAATTCACAAGTTCTGCACCTTTGGTTCCAAATTTCGTATACATGTTTGCTTGAGGCCATATATTCCCGTATTTCCCTTCAGAAGCTATTTTATGCATATTGATATCTGCCTCTATATTTAAAGCATTTGAGTTCATGCCATTCAGCTTAGAAGTAATTGCTCCATGATTAAATACATTTCCAGCACTATCTAAATAATCATAAAATATACTGGAACCTCTCCAATCAAATTTTTCTTGAAAAACTCGTATGAATCATAGTTACTAAGTGTATCAAAAGTTCCTGTAATACTATTATAGTGACTATAAGCCTTGTCTATCTTTTGGATAGCTTCAATTAAACTTATCGATTGTAAATGTTGGAAGACCACCTCCTTAAGATTATTTGTGCGACTCGACAAATTATTCAGAACATTTTCATTTGCTTGAAGAGTTTGTTGAGTAACTGATGCTAAATTTTGTGCCTGCTTTAAACATACTTTTAAATTAGTAATCAAAATTGTCATAGATGTAGTATCTATTTTAACTTGTAGTGAATCTCCACTTTTTGGTAATAAATCTCTGGTAGTTGTATTTTCAGGAGTGACCGCAAAATCAAGAATACCATCTCCTTCTATATCAACAGTAAATAATTGTTCTAGAACTATTTGCTTTGTATATTGCATAGCTTCTTCATTTTTTCTATATGCTGTCATATTATGATAAATTGGTAAATCAATTGCAACAACTCTCCCTGGATATTTTGTTTCCATGCTTATTCCAGCAAAATCTAGTATTCCTGGAGTATTAGCATCTAACAACCATTGCAAAAATGCTCCATCGAGTGCCTGTCCTTCAAATTGAATTTCTAATTTATTTTGATTCCATACTAAATTAGTCAATACATCACGAGTTGAGGAAAAAGTAATTGATTGTCCCTTGTAATTTTTTTCCTTAATTCTTCTATCCGCTTAGCTTCTTTTTCCGAGGATTTTAACGTTTCAGGAGAAATATTCTTTAAAGATGAAAAGTAGGGTCCAGTATTGCTTAAGCACTTTATCACTTGGCATACTCAGCCCTGTTTGATTAGTTTTCACTTCAACCATGGTTTTGAAATGATCAAAATCTTTATTTACTAGAATCTCATTAAATAATTTAGAATCTCCGTCCTTAATCATCTGCTGAGCAGTTTTCCCATTTACTGACTGAGGAGCCCCCTGATACCCGTAATTGTATGGTACTTGTCTTTCTAACGCTACTCTTCCAGCCTGAAATTCTCCATAAGAATGTCCTGTTGTTGTTGTGATATAGTTTCCTTTTGCTTCTACTCTATCATAAAAATCAAGTGCAGGTTTGTTCTTTTTTTTAAGATATAATGAATCATTGATACCAATTGCAGCATCTACAATAATATCTTTATGACCGTCAGCTTTATAGTTGGTTCCTGCGTAGGAAATATAGGTTTCCTCAGTCAATTTGTCTTTAACCGCAATTGCGGCAACACCAGAATCTTTATCGTACATGGAGTCGACGATTTCATAACTCTTTGTATTGATACCAGCTTCTTTTAAAACATCATCAGCTTTGAGTGTTGGATCTTTTTGACCGGAAGTATATGCCTTCTCGTATTCATAGACCGCATCCGACAATACAGCCGACATTTCTACTCGACGGTTACTTTTTTCGATTCCGTTCATTAACTACCCTCCCTATTTTTTAAATATCGATAGATCAATTTGAACTGACTTGTTCTTCGATTCCATGAGTATTGAGAAGCCATAAATTGTACCACTAGCACAATCTAATCTGATTCGACAGTTCGTATCTTTTGGTAAATCATACTTATTTTTTAGATATTTATAGAGTTCAGAGTGATTTTCTGGTTGGTAGATGATATCACGCATGTCTGTTTCCGCACTCTTAAAGGTTTCTTTCACATCTAAAGATGAAAAATAATCTCTTTTAACAACTAAATTAAGAATTTCCTCATCAAACAAAGGAGTTATCTCCGATCCATAATTAAGCTTGCCATTAGAATAAGTAACAGGGACAGTCTCTTTATTACCCTCGGTTTTTATTGTATAGTCTCCCTTAATATCAGATTGAGTGATATCTAAATCTACTAAATATCTTTTGACTTCATCTCCGTTTTCTATATAAACACGACTTCTATAAGCTTCTAATCCAGTAAACCCCTTCTTATCTTGTTCCAAAAATTTAAACATGGGCTCAAACGTTTTTTCAAATTCGTACAGTTCTTTTGTTCTGTTTTTGGGAATAGTTTCTCCCCCAAAACTACATCCAGTCAATGTTGTTGCTGTCATAAGTATAACTCCTCCTATCAGTAACCATAAAATTATTTTTATTTTTTTCATCTTTTTTTACTCCGCGATTATAATGTTCACTATTGACTCGTGATTGCGTCTTTAATCATGCGTTTAGCGCATCAATGACTTGATCTTAATGTATGTACTCTCACAAACAAAATAATGAACTTGTTTCTAATATAGACTCTCGTAGAGGTTTCTTTGCAACAGGTACAACAGTTTGATCATTAAGCCTCATGCTTACCAAGGCTTGTTTGAAACCTTTTGCTAAGCGCAACGGTGCCTCGATATTACGAGAAATACTTTGGTTCGTTATCACAATTGATTTATAGCCAGCAAATAGACCTTGTTTAAAGATAAACTCTAGTCTCTTTTGTGCAATAGGTGTTAGATTTCCAATGATCTCCGTTACATTATAAAGAACAATAGTAGCTACTTGTTCCGTCAATCCTTCTTGGATACGTTTATTTATCTCATTTTCAAGAAATTCCAACCTATTTTCTATATCTTGTATTACATTCTCACAGATAACTTTCTGCTCAAATTCTTCTAAGTTTAGTTTAGAAAATTGTGGCGCCAATACAATCACCTTCTGCTTACTTCGGGCAATTTGTTTGACGAATTGAGTCATCTGCTCTTCTTTGTCTGTCAGATAGAGAAGGTTGCCTTTCTTGAGATCCCATGTCACAGGCTCAACTGTTTCCAGATCCAATCCGAGTGGCACTTTTCCTTCATCCAGCAAGGCAGCTACATCCTCACGTCCATAGAATGCTGCTTCTGTCAACTCATCTGGCACCATTGGGATGCCTGCTGGGGTGCGGCCTGTCCACATCTCTTTGAGGCTTTGGACTTGGTCGCGGAGGTTGTTGATGATTTGGATATCATTGTCCCCTGCGACTGGTAGGGCAAACTGGACGACATCGACTTCGTCACGTTTCATGAGCGCGCGTCCCTTGATGTCTTCCATCGTAGACGCCAGTGGGGTTGCTCCCACGATACCGCGGACTTCAGAGATATCATTTTGTGGCAAGGTCAGTTGGTGCTTGAAGTTTGAATAGAGCTGAGCCCGTAGGTTGTTCTGACGGCTAGCTGTGATGATTAGGTGCACACCGATGCTGAGACCTTCACGAGAGATCCGCATGAAGAGCTTGAAGAGATCTGTCTCATAAGGCTCGTCCTTCATCGACTCATAGCTATCCATGAGGATGACCATGGTTGGCTCTTGCTTGCCGGTCACTTCACGGTAGAGGGCGATAGTGCCGACTCCATGCTCGGAGAGGAGCTTCTTGCGGCGATCCAACTCGCGGTTGATGATCCGGATGAATTTCTGGATTTTCTCTGTCTGATCGAGCAAGAGGCTATCAGCCACATGTGGCAATTGAGTCAAGGGTGCTAGACCATTGGTTCCGAAATCCAGCAGATACATGGTCAGATTTTCTGGGCTCTGCTTGCGAGCTAGATCCATTGCGGCTGTCTGTAGGAAAGTGGTCTTTCCTGTACCTGGACTTCCGTAAAGGAGGATGTTCCCATCTTTTGACAGATCGATGGTGACTGCTTCTTGCTTTTGCGCTTGCGGGATATCGGCGACCCCAATCAGGACGCTTGGAGCTGTCCGTTTTTGCCAAGCCTCGATCGGCACGACCTTGTCCAACTCATCCAGCGTGATCCGCTCTTTGAGGGGTGGCAACCATGGTTGGGCCACAGCTGCGATGCCTTCTTGTTGGTGCAAGTGATTGATTTCCTGCACGATGACATCCAGCTCTGTTGGGACTTCCTTGATTTCTTCTGCCATATCCAGACCGGAGAGGTCTTGGTTGAGGACTTCGTATTGGCCCAGTTCATTGATCAAGTAGATGGTATGGTCTTCGATTCCTAGCTGATCTTTCTCAGGCTGGTAGTCTGCTCCTGACCAAGCGGTTTGGAAGAGTTCATAGACTTCGTTGTTCCCGACTTGGAGGTAGGCACGACCGGTCTGGGTGATCTCAGCCGCATCTGCTGTCCGCAGCATCTCCATGGAGTCTCCACGGTCTGCCACCTTGAGGGCTAGCTTGAAGCGGGAGTTGGACCAGATCTGGTCATCCACGACCCCAGAAGGTTTTTGCGTCGCAAGGATCAAGTGTACCCCGAGGGAACGCCCGACACGCGCGATAGAGACCAACTCCTTGATGAAGTCTGGTTGGTTGACCTTGAGTTCGGCGAACTCATCACTAATCAAGAAGAGGTGAGGAAGCGGTTCTGTTGCTTCACCGAGTTTAAATTTCTTTTGGTATTGGTTGATATGGTTGACCCCATATTGGCCAAAGAGGCGCTCCCGACGATGGATCTCCGCATTGATAGAGGCTAGGGCCCGCATAGACTGGGCACCATCCAAGTTGGTGATGGTTCCAAGCAAGTGAGGCAGATCCTTGAAGAGGTTAGCCATTCCCCCACCCTTGTAGTCAATGAGGAGGAAAGCCACATCATGTGGGTGGAAGTTGACGGCAAGGCTCAGGATATAAGACTGAATGGTTTCAGACTTACCAGAACCGGTTGTCCCTGCGATCAAGCCGTGTGGTCCATGGGCTTTTTCATGGAGATTGAGATAGACCAAATCATCCTTCCCACGCAGACCGATCGGCACGGCCAAACTTTGGTAAGGCGCATGGCTCTCCCAACGACTCAAGACCTTGAGGTCATTGAAAGTTTCCACCTGGTACATTTCAAGGAAGGTCACCGAGTCTGGAATAGAGCTCTTGAGCTGTTGGATATGCTTGAGAGGAGCAAGGCCACGCGAGATGGCTTCCTTGTCATAGCCTTCAGGGGAAGTGATCCAATTGGAAGTCGAGCTCCCGAAGAACCCCTTCTTGCAAGAGTAATTGCCCTTGGTTGCGGTCCTTGATGGAGATAACGGTTTGGATATTTTCAGAAAGAGATGAAAGCACGTCTGCCACATAGATGATGGAGCAGCCGAGCTCTGTCGGATCCTCACGGAAGAACTCCATGATGACATGATCCAAAATCAAGGTTTCATCGGTGATGAGGACCACATAGTGAGGGTGGAAGATCTTGGTATCATTAGCTTTTTCTTCCTCTTTTTGCGCCTTGCGGAGCTTGAGGATCTGGTTGAGACTGTTCAAGACCTGATCGCGTGTCCGCTGATTGTAGACAAAGCTACGGACATTCATGTCTTGCAGAGTCGCATGGGGCAACCAGCGCATCCAATCCCAACTTTCTTTTTCCTCTTCTGGAATAATCGGAATAATGGTCAGATCATGGTAAGAGTGAAAGACAGCCAATTGGGCAACCAGGAGTTGCAACTGTTCTAGCACGATAGGGCGAGGACCGACGTACCCTACAGGTCCCCGATTAAGGCTGGCTACAATCGGAAGATTGTCGATCTTTTGATGGGCTTGGAACAGGGCATAGCCTTCTTCTTCCAAGGCATCTTTCTTCCCACTGCGCTCTTCCTGACCATATTTGAGCTCATAGCTGGTTGGAACCTTACCCAAGCCCAAACGATAGGCCAAAAATCAAAATGAAGCGGTGTTTTTTCGTAGATCCGCGAGTCATAGCGTTTGACCATCTTGGTCAAATCTTCGATCGCTGGGAAATGGTAAAACATGCCTTCTCGCTGCTTCCAAGATAGCTGTTCCAAGTCCTTGGCCTTGTCCTTGAGATAGAGATGGTAGAGTTCCACGCGCTCTTTCTTGTCTTCTTTGTATTTCTTACGATTTTTGAAGAAGCCTTGGACCGAAAAGATCACACTAACCACAGACATGGATACCGTCGCGATGATATAGAGCCCACGCGGTTGGAAAATGGTGATCAAGAGGGTCACCCCAACCATGATGAGGGGTGGCATGATCAACTTCAAGAGTTCATCTGATGGTTTTTGAGGCTCCGCTCCCGGAGGATTGATCAAGATCTTGTCTTCCGAACTCCGGTAGATGATCCGCGGAGACCGGTGGTACTCTGGGTAGTCCTTGTAGAAGTCATAACGTGAATGCAAACGCGGCACCAGATAAGGACTTACTTCGACTGTCCCTTCCACGCCAAATTCTTCTGGATAGAGCTTAAAGGTCACATCTCCAATAGCCAGCTCATCCCCAAATGCCAGTGGAAAAGTCGCTTCACTGACGAGTTTATGGTTATGGTAGAGTTTTCCAGATAAGAACTGGCAAGTCCATGTCTGCTCTTTTTTCACAAGGAGAAAGCGCACTGGATAATGCAAGCGCACATCCGCACCCTTTTCATCTGCTACGAGGATTTCTTCCTTGTCTAGCAGTTCATAGGTATGGACTTCTCCTGTCGCCAAGTAGCAGACCACATCCCCAAGGATCTTGCTATTTTCAAGCACGCCCTTGTCTTCACCATACCGGTAGGAGATTTCTCCTTGACTCCATTGAAAATGAAGGGGATTTTCTTGCGAAGCCAGGGTCAACTGAGCTGTTTCTTGATTCGATACGGTCGCTGTTTTTCCCTCTTCTAGCGCTAGCTCATAGCGAAAACCTTTTTTATAGAGTATGATACGTTTTTTCATAGACTACTCCTTGTGGTCGCTAGACTCAGTCGAGCTTACAGTTGTAGAAGACGAGCTTTCTGTTGAGGAGCCTTCTGTAGACGAAGCCGTTGTTGAGCTGCTAGTGGAAGCTTTGGTTTCATCTGTTTCTGCTTCCAAGAGTTTAGAGCGGGCATCCCAGTATTTCTTGTATTCGCCCTCGAGTTCAGAGAGTTTCTTCTCGCGCTGCTCACCAGAGAGTTTTTCGCTATCACGTGTCGCCTTGATTTCTTTACGAAGGGCATAGATGATCAAGTCTGAATCGTCGATCCGTTTGGCTGTATCCAGCGCTTGGGTAAAGTCATGACGACCGATATAGATCCAGTAGTGGAGATAGAGGCTGTCTGACTTGAGCGTGACGTTATTGAGGATGACCTTCTTTTGGTCTTCTGAGAAATTCAAGCCTTGCAAGTAAGACGTCGCCAACTCATATTTCTGTGTCGTTGGAAGACTGCTTGGAGCCACTCCCTCCAGTTCATCGATCACACCGGTGTAGTCTACCTTGAGATAGGCTGTATCCGCTTGAAGCAACTTTTCTTTAAAGGGAGCTTGGAAAAAGACCAAATAGATCAAGGGCAAGAGTAAGAGGGCCACTACAGCGGAAAGCCAAACGGTTGCCAACTTAAAGATTCGGTGTTGACGACTTGAAACCAAGGTCAAGGTCTTTTCTTCCTCTTCCTTGCGTTCTTGGTAGGCTTTCTCTAAAAGAGCTTTCATCTCTTCTAAGCTAGCCGCATCACGGATTTCCACCAAGAACTCTGGCAGATCTTCTAATTCAAGCGTGCCTTGATAGAGCTCCATGAAATCCCAGTCCCCAAAAAGAGTGACCGCATAGCACTTGGCCTGACGCAAGAATTCATCCTGATCCCACTTGCGTGGCACCATCATCCCCGGAACCCCGCGGTAAGCGATCTTGACTTGCGCATCCTTGGTCACAAACAAATTGATGGGATGCAACATAAAGGTCACCGGAAGCTCCAAGGCTGGCGCCAAATCTAAGACATTAATAGCTAGACGCAGACGGTCTGATACTGGTAATACCTGGATTTCTTCATCACTCAAGCCCAGAGCATCTGTCTGATAGGTCAGATGAATCTGGTCTTGATCCGCTGTCATGCTTTGCTCTAAAAACAAGGGATGATGGAGATCCAAAATCCATAAATTGCGTAAATCCTGGCTATCCACTTCTGAACGCTTGAGGTCCATCCGCCAGCTCGTTTCTTCTTTTTCAAAACGGAAGACTTGTTCTTCCAGTGTAAATTGTTCTTCTTTCACCTTACCACTCCTCAATCTCGATCAGATCACCACTTGTGATCGGATACTCTTGTACCACCTTGCCTTCATCCAGCAAGATGCCTTTATTTACCACGCGCAACTGATACTTGCTTCTAGGCTCCATGGCAGATCCAAAGATCTGATCCAATTCCCGAATCAAGCGTCGCACCTCCATCCGCGTTGGGATTCGGAGGTCATGGCTTGCACCATTCATACGGAAGGTGACATTGATATGTTGGTCCATTTAGGCCTCTTTTCTATAGATTCGATAGGAAATATAGCCAGCAATTCCAAAGAGAAGGGCGCTCCAAGCCAGCATTTGCAAGGCTGGAATAAAATCCGACAAACTGGCCGAATTATCCTCTACATTGGACTCAAATTTAGATAATTTTTGATTTTCAGGCTGGAACAGGTCTGCTTCAGGCTCTGTTTTTTTCTTTCCCTTTATAGCAGAAAACAACTGGCCGTCTGAATCGGTCAATTGTTTCTCTTGCTTGCGTTTTTCAACTTCTATTTTTTTCTGATCCTTCTCATTGAATAGAGACTCAGTGGCATCTAATTGGCCCCCAAGTGTCTTTTCCTCTTCTGTCTCAAGACGTGAGTTGTTGACCTGCAGACGATTATCAATAAAATCATCTGCAGAAACAACAACTACTGGCAAGAGACTAAAGACAAAGAGAAGATACATCATTTTTTTCATAAGCTTGATTCAATTTCCTTTGTTTGAGTAAACTTCTTTGGAAGGAAGATGTTGGCAACAGTCAAAAGGCCGAAGAAAACCAACAATCCAAAGAAGACGGTAATTCCAGCTGTTTGTCCATCAAAGTAACCCGCAAACTGTCCTTCTAGAATAGAGAGGAGGTTAATATTTTTCACAAATGCTGGAATGCCCGACAAGGTCGCAGTCGTTCCGATCGCGCTTGATAGGTAGACATAGCTGATCAACATGAAGAAGGCCAGTCCCATTCCAATCACACGGAAGTGTTTCAAGAGAAGGTATTGCAGTTGTACCAATACAAATCCCGCCAATACTGCTAGTAACACCCACGAAGGAACATATTCACGACCAACAGAGAGTTGGATACTTGAAATCATTCCGATCACAAGTCCAAGGATAAGGGAAAGTCCTACAAGGACACCGACAGTTAAGAGATCCGATTCTTGCAAACGATCCAATTTGAAACGGTCTTTCACCTTGCGAATAATTGGTTGCGTCGCAAAGAGATAAGCTGTAAAGAGGCTCAAGACTTCCAACATAAAGATCCAGATAAATGGACGGTAGACATTGATGGTCGCTTTCACAGAAGAAGATTTCTCTGCAACTGGATTTGACAAGAAGTCAAGCAAGACTTCATTTGGCACTCCATTTTCATAGGCATTGTTGAAGACTTTACGGAAGGCTTCGACGAAGTTCCCATTTTCAGACAATTCCTTATCAAATTCACTCATCAAACTCTCTGCATTACTAGACAATTTCTCCGTGGTACCTTGCGCTCGTTGTAATTCCTTGTTCAATTGGTTAAAGATTTCATTGGTTGAATTTGCGGCATCTACATTACTACGCGAAGAGGTCTTTACCCCTTCAGTTGAGCTCAACAATGATGTATATTCCGAACCAAGAGCCGACAAGTCCACGTCCGTCTTAGTTTGAGCAAGGTTGCTTGATTCTTGAGCATTCGAGATGCTCTCTAAGCGTTTTTGGAGATCTGCATATTGTTGCAGTTGATCATTGATATTTTTTGTCAACTCGTTGTTACTATTTTCAATCTCTTCAAGATTACGTTGCAACTGTGGACCTAAATCTTGCAATCGTTGGAGAGTACCATCTAGCTGTGCTTTGACACTCTTAGTTTCGTCCCCTGATTCATCTTTTTCAATGCTTGTGCGATAATCTTTGATATTGTTTACAACAGCTGTCTTCACAATATCAGTCAAGGCATCAGTCAAATCGATATCTTCAATTGGATCATAGATTGAATGACGTTCTCCTTTGCTATCTTTTGGATAGTAAGCATTCATCAACGTTTGCGCATGCTGATAAGCTAAGGCAATTTTACTTGCTTCACTTGCATAACTTGCTACAGCTTTTTTCAAGTCTTCTGCTGACACAGTTACATTAGTTGAAACAACACCATTCACAATAATTTTTATCTCTGAAGGACTTGGAATTGGAGCCCCATCTTCACTGAATTGAATGGCTATTTCTTTATCATCCTGAATCGTCACTTCCTGCTCAGCTCCACCAGCGTAAGAATTGCCGTCATAGGTCCAAGAGTCTATTTTAATCCCTGCCGGAGCTAGAATACTAACCTTCTGTTTCCCGGCTTTTGCATTGAGGATATTCGCGATAACAGTTGATTTGGCATCCACTTCCTGCGCTAATTTCTTCAAATTATCTGCGCTTCCTTTTGGAGTTCCCAGGGAAGCTGCAAAACTTCCATCAAAATCAATCGCTGTATCAAGATTTCCATACTTATTCAGATCGAAACTTTTTAAATCCAAACCTGGAAGTGCTTCAATCGCAGTTTGAATCTCCTCATCAGCAGCCTTACGTACCTTGCTAATCACTTCAATACTTGACTTACCTAATAAGGTTCGAAGGGTAACCTTCTCTCCTTCCTTTAGACCATAGTAGCCCAAGAGTTTCTCTTTCACAGAAGTGTCGATGTTCTTTTCATGATCTTCTAACTTTTGACGCTCCGCCTTGATGCCTTTTTCTAGATCTGCAACACGATCATTAACATCTTTGGTTAAATCTGCGTAAGTCTTCGTCCCTGAAGCATCACCCTCAACTGGTTGGTTTAATTGCTTCGTAAGATTTTCCTGATTCAGTTGAAGATTCTTGTATAGTTCCTTCGTATTCTCGCTGAGAACTGATTGGTTCATAGACATCAGTTGATTCATGAAGTCTTCGTAACTAATCTTATCTTCAGAGCGTTGTTTTACAAGAGCATCAAAATTTTGACCATACTGATTCTGGGATTGAGTCAATTGATCAAAAGCCTGCGTATATGATTCCAGTACCGTCTTTAAGGCATTATTGGATTCCACCGATGACGTGGACAAGCTATAGAGACTCGGGAAAATATTCTTCGAATCCAAAGCTGAGTCCAACAAATTGCTACGATAAGAACCAATATTCGTTGACTGAATTTTGTTACTCGTCTCCACATTTTTCTGAGCTGTATAAAGGTTGCTCAAAATGCTGACCATATACATATCTACCAACTGGCTTCTCAAGTCCGAAACAATATCCTTGGCTACTTTATTTGCTTCATTTTCAACCTGTGAATTTCCAGCAGCATTGACCTTATAAGTGACTGTAGTCTTTTCCGCGTTGACTGCATTCACTTCAAGAACTTTCTCTGAAAAGTCACTTGGAATAACGATCATCAATTGGTATTTCCCATCTGCAAGACCAGATTCAGCAGCTCCACGTGGCAGTACAGACCAGCTTTGTGAATTATCTCGCTCGATATTTTTCACATAACTGGCACCAAGATTGTATTCTTTACCATTTAGCTTAACCGCTTGGTCTTCATTGACAACTGCAATATTGAGCTTGGTGTTTTCTGTTGTCTGTACAGTTTTTGCTTCATTTTGTTTTTGATCCTTTTGAACAGTCGTATAGAGACCGACCACAGCCCCCATCAAAAGGAGAACAACAGCACTCTGACCAATGTATTTTAACCATTTTTTATTTTTAACTTCCATACCTTTTCCTTTTTCTAATCATAAATACAAAATAGGGGTTAGGGATGGGTGGACCTAACCCCTATTTTCTATATATCAAAAGACAAAAGGGTGATCTACCTACGAGAAGTAAGATCACCTCCAAGACTATCTTAATGGATTTGTGCAGCGATATCTTGGTCAGTTTGTTCAACGATATCAGCAACTTTAATCAATTGACCATTGATGTCTTCCAACAATTGAGCGAATTGTTTGATCTTTGGAGACAATTCGTTGAATTGTGCTTCAAAGCTATCAAATGCAGATCCATCCCAGTTTGCATCGATGACCTGTTGTTCATGAGTCAAAGTAGTAAGGATTTGATCGATCTCTTGAGAACCTTGTGCATAGCGTTGTGCTGAAGCACGTAGATCTTCTGGAGTTAATTTAATTTGAACCATATTTTTCTCCTTTTGGGCTGATACCCTTATATTTTTTTCATAAACAATACATTAGAATGAATTAGTGAAATTCCAGACAACTGTATATTTTCCCTTTTTCCTCTCCCAGTATTATTTACTTAAAAATATCTTAATGAAATATTGTGAGAATGTCAATATTATAGGGCAAACTGATAAAACATTGTAACTTTGTTACAGCAATGTAACTTTTTGTAATAAAAAAATGTAACATATATTCAAAAAGCCTGCCCCAATAGTCTTTAATTAGTAACAATTTGATTGTGTGAAAGAGATGTATTTCTTCTATATATTAACTCAACAGATAGAATGTAAATGTCGATTTTACACTTGCACTTTGAGTGGTATTAGATTTTTTTGTATAAATTTCCATTTTTTTGTTTTCAGAAGTTTATATCATACAAGGAGATCAGTATAGAAAAATCCCCTTTATTCTAACACCAAGACAATTCTACATCTACAAGAAATCTCTATGAAAAAATATTCTACTCATCTCTATCTCATCCATACCCCTTACCGTTGTAGTGTTGGCCATAAAAAAACTCTCTGAGCATTTCTTTAACACATGGTTAAGGCTCAGAAAGCTTTTTCTTATTTGTTCAAGATTGAAAGGGTTTCAAGGAGATTATCCGCATGAACTTCGATGGTATCTCCTGTTGCTTTGATTTTCACTTCAACGATGCCTTCAGCTGCTTTTTTACCAACTGTTACGCGGATTGGAAGTCCAATCAAATCGCTATCGCTGAATTTGACACCAGCCCGTTCATTTCGGTCATCCACCAAGACTTCGTAGCCTTTATTGACTAAGCTTTCTTCGATCTGATTGGTCAAAGCAAGGCTCGCTTCATCCTTGACATTGACTGGAATCAAATGCACATCAAATGGCGCCAATTCTTTAGGGAAGTTAATCCCCCAAGCGTAACGGTATTCCCCTTTTGGTGTCTTATTGACAAAGAGGCGTGCATGTTGTTCCATAACCGCTGAAAGAAGACGACTCACACCGATACCGTAGCAACCCATGATGATTGGAACTGCACGGCCGTTTTCGTCCAAGACATCTGCTCCCATGCTAGCTGAGTAGCGTGTGCCGAGTTTGAAAATGTGACCGATCTCGATCCCTCGTGCAAATTTCAAGACGCCTTTACCATCCGGTGAGATTTCACCTTCACGAACTTCACGGATATCGACGTATTCCGCAGTAAAATCACGTCCTGGGTTGACACCAGTCAAGTGGTAGCCTGTTTCATTGGCACCGACTACTGCATTGCGACTATCTTGAACCTTGCGGTCTGCGATAATCTTGACATTTTCAGGGAGATCTACTGGACCAAGAGAGCCAAAATCTGCTCCCAATAATTCTTTCACTTCCACTTCTGTTGCAGGTTCAAAGAAATCAGCTCCAAGGTAATTTTTCAACTTCACTTCATTAAGCTGATCATTTCCAACAAGTAGAGCTACTACAGGCTCACCGTCCGCAATGTAGACCAAGGTCTTGATCGTTGCACTTTCTGAAACATTCAAGAAATTTGCTACTTCATCAATAGATTTAACACCTGGTGTTTCCACGCGTTTGACTTCTTCTTCAGACACAACCCGGTTGCTTGGCTTGTACTCATTGGTAGCCATTTCCAAGTTCGCAGCATAGGTTGATTCGCTTGAATAAGCAATCGTATCTTCCCCAGAAACCATCCATTTAAGCAATTCTGCTTTAATTTCCTCTTGGACTTCTGCTGGGATCTCATCAAACGAAGGTACGGATTTGTCTAGAACCACCCAACGATCTAAGTCTGTACGAGCAGGTGTTACAGCCATGAACTCTTGGCTATCTTTTCCACCCATGGCACCACCATCTCCGATAATAGCCTTGAAGTCGATTCCACTACGGGTAAAGATACGCTCATAAGCCGCCTTGTATTCATCATAAGTAACATCCAAACTATCATAGTTAGCATGGAAACTGTAACCATCTTTCATGATGAACTCACGGGTCCGAAGAAGACCGTTCCGTGGACGCTTTTCATCACGGTATTTGGGTTGAATTTGGTAGAGATTCAACGGCAATTGTTTGTAAGATTTTACTGAGTCGCGCACAATAGCGGTAAAGGTTTCTTCGTGAGTTGGACCCAAGATAAAGTCAGAGCCTTCACGGTTTTTCAACTTATAGAGGTCTTCCCCGTAAGTTTCGTAACGACCAGATTCACGCCAGAGATCCGCACTCAAAAGGGCTGGAGCTAGCATTTCTACTGCTCCAATTTTTCAAACTCTTGGCGCATGATGCCTTTTGCTTTTTCAATCACTCGATTTGCTAATGGCAGATAAGAATAGACACCAGCTGATACTTGGCGAACATAACCTGCACGCAACATCAAAGCATGGCTAATGACTTGGGCATCGCTTGGCATTTCGCGAAGCGTTGGAATCAACATTTTACTTTGTTTCATGGACAATATCCTTTTCTATTTCAAAAATAATTTCATAATATCATTCCAGGTGACAGCAATCATCAAAATAACCATTACAGCTACACCTGCAAGTGTCATATAGGTTTCTACTTCTTGTTTTAGTGGTTTTCTCCGAACCACTTCGATCAAATTGATCAAGATTTCCCGCCATCCAAAGCCGGAATCGGGATTAGATTGAAGATGCCAATATTAATAGAGAGCATGGCCATAAGAGATAACACTGCCGGAATCCCTAATTGAGCAGCTTGTGAGCTGGCATTGTAGATGGCAACCGGACCACCCAGTTTATTGAGACTAAAGTGGAAAATAATATCTTTCAAAGCTCCCAAAATCCGTGTCGCTGTATTCCAGGTATCTGTAAAACCAGACAAGAGTTTATCTACAAATCCTGTCTTGAGGCCGTTTGTCACACCCAGATAGTAACGATCCCCTGACTTGGTTGGTTTCACTTTGACTTCTTTTTCTTGGCCGTCTGTCTTGACTTTCAGGGTCAATTCAGGAGTCGTCTTGCTGTCCTTGGTTGCCTTCTCGACAGCATCTGTTAGTTCATCCCAGTTGCTAACGGTATCGTTGTTGACTTGAAGGATCTGAACAGTGCTTTTGACACCGACCTTAGCAAGTGCCCCATCGGGTGCCACCTGAACATTGTTGCTGTAGTAGTCAATCGCACCACCGCGCATAAAGGCTAAAAGTGAGTAGACGACAATACTGAGGATAAAGTTGTTCATAGGACCCGCAAAGTTGGTGATTAATCGTCCCCAAATGCTGGCATTCTGATACTGAACATCTCTCGGTGCAATCCGCACTTCTGTCCCATCTTCTTCAACGATAGTCGCATCATGATCAACACTATAGGTCTTAGTCTCATCGAGAACCAAGCCCGTAATTTCCAGTTTGTCTTCAAAGTCAAACTGGGTAACATTCATGGGAAGGGCTGTCTGATCCAGATTCTTTCCAGAAAGATTGATCCGGACGACCTTACCAGCTTCATTTACTGTCAAGCTGACAGGCGTTCCGGTTTTAATCTCAGTTGTATCCTCACCCCAGCCAGCCATACGAACATAGCCACCTAAAGGTAGAATGCGAATGGTATAAGCTGTTCCATCTTGACCAATATGGGCAAAGATTTTTGGTCCCATCCCGATCGAGAATTCTCGCACTAGGATGCCCGATTTTTTTGCAAAATAGAAATGACCAAACTCGTGAACGAGAACGATCACTCCAAAAATAACTATAAAGGCAATAAACTGCATCGTTCTATACGTGGTTTCCTTTCTATCTCTTCTGTCTTAGAACAAGCCCAAGAAATGCATCAAGGGAAAGACAAAAATCAAACTATCAAAGCGGTCTAGGACACCGCCATGTCCTGGAATAAATTTCCCAGAATCCTTGACACCGAAGTGGCGTTTAATCGCACTCTCTACGAGGTCGCCAAATTGACCTGCAATACTAAAAAGGATAGTAAAGAAGATCATGGCAAAAACCATGTCCGCCCGCTACAGAGCGATCAATGATCATAAAAAGAACGGTCACAACAACTGCAGATAGGATTCCACCTAGGCTACCTTCCACCGTTTTATTGGGAGAAACCGTAGGCATGAGCTTACGTTTCCCAAACTGACTTCCCACAAGGTAGGCGCCTGAATCAGTAGCCCAGACAATAAAGAGGGCTAAAAGAACCTTGTCGATACCAGCAATTCGAGCATCTACTAAGGAATGGAAACCAAGTCCAACATAAAAGCTGGAAGCAATGGGATAGACCACATCCTCATAATTGTAATTCTGAGCGAGAACAGTTGTTCCCATTAGAGTCAAGATGATTAAACCGTAAGCAATCATATTGCCATCTGCTGGAAGGTAAGGAAGGTAGTCCTCGATCGGTAAGGTCAAAACAAAGGCCGCTAACATGGCGAGCGCACCTTCAAAGGTCGCTGTTTCAAGCCTTTCATCTTGAGCAGTTCATGAACACCTAGCATAGCAATCAAACCAATTACAATCTGGAAGAACACCCCTCCAACCATCACTGTTGGAATGAAAAAGAGTAGGGCAATCCCTCCAAAAATCACACGTTTTTGTAAATCTTTCGTCATCATCTTCTCCTAAACACCGCCAAATCTCCGGTGGCGATGGCTATATTCTACTACTGCACTTCTTAGTGCCTCTTCTCCAAAATCGGGCCACATCACATCCGTGAAATACAACTCACTGTAAGCAGCCTGCCAAGGAAGAAAGTTACTCAAACGGATCTCCCCACTTGTACGAATAATCAAATCCGGATCTCTTAGAATACGTGGCAAACTTTCAGTGTAGAGATAATCTGCGATCACTTCTTCTGTAATATCTTCTGGACTGAACTTCGCATCCAAGACTTCTTGAGCAATCTGCTTCACAGCCTGAGTGATCTCTGCACGTCCACCATAATTGAGTGCGAAATTCAGAATCAAGCCCGTATTGAGGTGGGTCATCGCTTCTGCTCTTTCCAAAGCCTCTAAGGTTTCTTTGGGTAATTTCTTGGTATCACCGATCATTTGAATCTTGACATTATTGCGATGCAATTCGGGGACGAAGCGATCATAAAACTCAACTGGCAAGTGCATGATAAACTTGACTTCACCTTCAGGGCGTGCCCAATTTTCCGTAGAAAAGGCATAGACTGTCAAGACCTGAACCCCCATATTTTTCGCTGCAATCGTCACTTCTTGGAGAGCTTCCATCCCTGCTTTATGACCAAAGACACGCGGTTGCATCCGCTTTTTCGCCCAGCGACCATTGCCATCCATAATGATCCCAATGTGTTTCGGGACTTCTAAAGGAATCTCGATTTTTTCTTTCTTCTTAAAACGAAACATGTTTTTCTACCTATTTCAATATTTATCGCTTCATTATACCATAAATCCCCATAAAATAGGGACTATGGCCTCTATTTTGAACCAGCAGTACTTTCTTTCATCACACCGTCCTATTTGCCCATCAAAAAAGAGGCCTTTGCCTCTTCTTTGATAATTATTCTTCGATGGCTGAATCGGCATCTGAGCTAGCACCTTCTGTAGCAGTGGCTGAGATTCCTTCTGATACAGGAAGAACTGTTTTGATCGCTCCTAATTCAAAGGTCAGGTAGACACCATCAACATCCAAGACAACCGTCTTGCGTTCTGTATCGACTTCATCAATAGTTCCGTACAAGCCACCAATCGTGATGACTTCATTTCCTTTTTGAAGTTTATTCAAACTTTCCATCCGTTTTTGGTACTGTTTCTTTTGGCTACGGCTCATGAAGTACATCAAACCGACCATAAGAACGAGCATAATTAGCAAACTTCCGCCTTGCATATGTTTCTCCTTTAATTTTCATATATGCTATACTATATCAAATTTCGCCTGTCTTTTCAAGTTTTCCCATCCTCTTCAAGCAAATCAGACTCCAGTCTCAAAGAGGAGGCAAGTTTTGATGAAAAAGAAAAAAACCACGAAAAGTGGGCTACTGACTAGTCAATCTCAATGCCATACTTTTCATGATTCTCATCATACCAATCAATCAAGGCCAAGGCTGTTTGATAGGTAATATTTTTAATTTTACTCGTTCCCTTGGTCAAAGTCGCTAAGCTCATTTTGCTGATATTGGTTTCAGTTGCAACACGGTAGCTCGTTAAACGACCATCTACCATCAACTGAACAACAGCTTCAACCTTTTTGTATTCGGGAGTTGAGTAGATATCAATTGTATTGTTCATCATACTTCCATTCCTCAAATTTTTTTACTTTATAGATTATATACTTATTTTCTTTATTTATTAATAAATTTGCTTAATTCCTATGATTTTTCCCTAATTATTAATATTTTTTTGCACATTTTTTTGGTGTTTTTCGATTCTATCAGGCGAATAATTTTCCCCCAGGTGGGAAGAAAAAAATAAAGACTGCTATATTATAGCAGTCCCCATTTTTTCTATCACTGTCAGAAGTTACTCTGCTTCTTTATCCGTATTTTCTTCTTTCTTGGTATCTTTTTCTCTGATCACAAGTACACCATCTTCCATGTCAGCTTCAAGATGTTTGGCATCCAAATTATCCAAGTGGAAGTCTGTGACTTTGTCACGGATTTGTTGTTCAACTACCCGACGGAGTGGACGAACACCCATCACTTCATCATAACCTTCTTCAGTCATATATTCTTTGGCTGCATCGCTCACTGCCAAGTCAATTTCCTTCTTAGAAAGGGTCTTATTGACATCTACCAACATCAAATCAACAATCTTAGAAAGGTCTTCCTTGCTCAAGTGTGAGAATTCGATGACAGCATTGAAACGGTTCAAAAATTCTGGACGGAAGTAAGGTTTCAAACGATCCATGAGTTCTGGTTTATCCGCATCTTCTGTCAAGTTGGCTTCGTAACCAAAGCCAGCGTTTGAAGTGGCGATAATCACTGTATTCTTGAAGTTGACCGTGTTCCCTTGACCATCTGTCAAACGACCATCATCCAAACTTGAAGGAGAAGGGTGATCACTTGAGGATCCGCCTTTTCAATTTCATCAAGAAGGACGATTGAGTATGGGTTACGGCGAACACGCTCTGTTAAGGTATTGCTATTGTCATCATATCCAACATAACCAGCTGTCGTACCAATCAATTTAGAAACGGCTGTACGGTCGCTGTATTCTGACATGTCCAAACGGATGATCGCATCTTTGGTTCCGAACATATCAAGAGCCAATTGTTTAGCCAACTCAGTCTTACCGACACCAGTAGGACCTACAAAGAGGAAGCTACCGATTGGACGGTTCCCTTCGTCAAATCCTGCACGGTTCCGACGGATAGCACGTGCCACTGCTTCAACGGCTTTATCTTGACCGATAACCTTAGTTTGCAAACGGTGACCCATATCTTTCAAACGTTCGATATCGGTTGCACCCATTTGAGAAACTGGAATACCCGTCATCCGTTCTACAGATTCAGCCACATCGTTGATTGTTGCTGTTACCTTATGGTCTTCTGTGTGGTTGGCAATTTTCTTTTCAAGTTCTTCGATACGAACTTTTGCTTTCAAAGCTGCTTCGTAATCTTCTTTAGCAGCAGCTTCTTCTTGTTTGGTTTTTTTCTTCTTCAATTTCATGTTCCACAGCATGGACATCTGTTACAGGATGTTGGGCTGCCAAGTGAGCAGCTGTCACATCGACCAAGTCAATGGCCTTATCAGGCAAGCTACGTTGTGGAATGTATTGGATCGAATAATCAACCGCTGCTTTCAAAACTTCATCTGGCAAGATGACATTGTGGTGTTTTTCATAAAGATCACGGATCCCTTGGAGAATCTTGAAAGTATCTTCAGCTGATGGAGCATTGACTTTCACTTCGTTGAAACGACGAGCAAGAGCCGCATTCTTCAAGATGGTGTTACGGTATTCATCTTGAGTAGTTGCCCCAATGACTGTCAATTCCCCACGTGAAAGGGCAGGTTTGATGATATCCGCAAGACCTTTAGAGCCTTGACCATCACCTGTGCTACCTGCACCAAGGATTTGATGGATTTCATCAAAGAAGAGAATGACATTTCCCATAGCTTTGACTTCTTGGATCAGATTTTGAATATTTTCTTCAAAGCTACCACGGTATTGCGTACCAGCTTCTAGACCGGAAATATCAATCGAGATGATTTCTTTGTTCTTGATAGCAGCTGGAACATCCCCGTTCACAATAGCTTGTGCCAAACCTTCTACAACTGCTGTTTTACCAACACCGGCATCCCCTACAAGGACAGGGTTGTTCTTGGTACGACGAGACAAGATTTCAGCAGTTTCTTGAATTTCTTTATTACGTCCGATGACTGGATCCAATTTTCCTTCACGAGCTTCTTCGGTCAAGTTACGACCAAGTTTTTGCAAGGATCCCATCTTGTTTCATTCCTTTACCTTGATGGTGTTGCACTTGCTCGCTTCCTTCATTTGGAAGTTGACCAGTTTGACGGTAGATAGCAAATTCTTCTGGTGTCACTTCACGACCGTTGATCATGTAGCGACGGCTTTCAGAACGAAAACCACCCATATTTCCCATTAGTTGATTGAAAAAGATCATCCATATTGTTAAAGTTGTTATTCATATTGTATACCTCTAATTTACATAATTTTTAATTCATTCTTGAAAATTAGCAGACCAATTGGCTGCTGTTCGATTTTTTTACATAATTTTTAATTTATTTATTTAATAATAGCCCTACAGGCTAACAGTTTCTATTTTTTTCCTTTTTATCAATTAGTTGTCTTAATTCTGGAAATAGCATATCACCATCTCCTTTCCACTATTGATCTTGTAAACCAGTAGGTTTTTTTCAACCTCTTTTGTTTACATAAATTATTATAACGCAGACTGATTTCTTTGTCAACACTTTTTTTACATAATTTTTTTAAATTTATTAAAAAAATCTGGATGTCACTCCAGATTCCACATTTAAATAGAAGTACTTGGCTAGATAGATTTAAATTTGCCAGCTTTTTTTCTTGAATAGCCGTCTGTACATTTTTTAGCAAATTGACCCACCATGGACTGATCCAGTTGTTTTTCCAACTACCTGGACTTCTGCTTCGGCTACTGTTGTAATCGCAGTCAATCCATCATTGTAACGCTTCTCAACTCCTGCTTTGCAGGTCAATAAAAACAGGGCGCATAGACAACCCGGATTAAATCTTTTTCAAGTTTCTTTCGACTTTCGATGATCCTCATCTTATCTTTCATATCTAAATCAAAAAAATCTTTAACTGGATTATCACCCATACTTCCTCCTCTTCTATACTATGAAACTTTATCTTGTGCAAACTCCTCTTCCAGTTGACGTCTATCTTTCCGGTAGGATTGCCATAAATTCTCTTCCTCGATTTCGATCTGTTTTAAGGCTACTTGTGCAGCTTCTCTAGCTTCGAGATCATACTCTTCGATACAGCGATGGAGGGACTCCCATCCACAACTGACATCAACCGCCTGCTTTTTGTAAAAAAAGGAAGCTGCCATCGCATATTCTTCTTCCAGCATCTGGGTGAAGAGCTGCTGTTTTCTTTCCACTAGGCAACGCTTTTCATCTAGCTCCAAGCGCGCTTTTTGAAACTCTCTTTCCAAGTGATCTAGTTTCTTTTCCTTTTTCGAAAGAGTAGATGAAATTAATAAGCTAGTTGTTCCCACTGGTTCATTTCTCCTGCTATTTCTTGATCTTTTGCTTTTAAGAGCTCAATTCCTGCATTCACTTGCTCGTTTAAAGTATGAAATTTATTTGATAAGGACTGATATGCAGCCAAACGATTGTCAAACCTTTCTCTTACTTCAGTGACAACTGTTTGCCTTGTTGCACCAGCCTGTGCATAAGCCTCCTCTACTTCCGCAAGATTGAGAATGAAGCCTTTCGGAACGGTCTGTAATACTTTCTCCAAAGCTTCTAAATCCGTATCCAGTTGTACCTTAGATTTCTGAGCTTGCTCCAGCCCTTCATCCACTACTCGAATCAGCTCATCAGAAGCCAAGCGCGCCTGCAAAGCATCAAGATAAATCCGTTCACTTGAACTCAGTCCACCACCTGTTTTTTGTAATTTATCCTTTAGGCGATAGTAAACCTTCATCCTCTCTTCAATGATTTCCTTCCGAGTGATGGCTTCCGTTCCCTTTTCAAGAACCAAATTCCCATCCTTATCATAGATATAACCATGCATCATGTGCTGCAGGCCAGTATTTTTTAAATCATTAGTTTTGAGGTGCTTGACAATCCCACTGGATTCCTTGCTTCCAGAATCCTGATAGCCCAGGCTAACCAAATCTTTATGGTCGATGTGGTTGTAGATTTTGTACTTCAGCGAATCTATACGCGCTTTTTGCTCGGGTGTTAAGATGGGATAGGCATTAGGGCCATTATATAAATGGACAGTCCCAATATGAGAAGCTTCCTCTTCCGTCAAGCAGGCAAGAGCATACTGAATATTCATAGACCCCAGAGAGTGACCGTATAGATCGATCTTGGCATTAGGGTATTTTCGGATCACCTCTTTCAAATGAGCTGCAGCATCTTTAAATTGCGGAGGCGGGAAAGTCCCATTTTCATCATTGTATTTTTTTAAAAAAGCAGCTCCCATTAAAGCAGGAAATTTAACCTGTTCTTCGGCTGTTCTTTCTGCAAAAAAGCCGACCATATCTGATGCTTTTTCCTGTACGAAATTGCTGACAGGATTGTCCATCGCTTTTTGTATGAACCTACCAACGGGAGTGGCCTCCGGTGGAAGATTAACAGATGTAGGAATAATTGCATCTTCGAAAGCTTCTACAGCATTGTTAAAACTATCTTTAGCCTTATCACGCGCATAATTCTTCGCATATTCGGTTGCATACTCGCTCGCACCACCAGGGTTCAAAATATTGGAAGCTGCTGGCAAATCTGTCTTTACCCAATCTGTAAATGTATCATGGAGTAATTTTTGTGTACTTGTTTCAGTTTCAGATCCCTTCATCAAAACTGTCACGTCATGGATCTGGGCGCGCGCATCATCTGAAGCAGAATAGGGAACTGCATTTTGTTGCGCGCCTTGGCCATTATTAGTAAGAACGAAGACCTGCTCCTCATTGTCATTTACGTTATCATAAATATGGGCAACATTACCAATGTATTCGTCTTTCTTCGTCCCAATTTTAAACTTTCCATTTATTTTGACATCTTTTTCGTATTCAAGTAGAGCAGCTTTAACATTTTGTTGATCATTGAAATTTAAATTATTAGCCATTATCACTCCTTATCTAATAAATCACTTAACTCCTCTGTTTCCCCAAAATAGGTCTCTTCATATTTCCCTGTTGTAGCATTCTCTTGTATAGTTGTGCTTAAAACTAATTTTTCATCATTATTTATAACTATTTTTACTAATAGCCCTCCCATCGGATTATAATCTAAATCATCTTTAGAGATTTTTATATGATTTTTATTTTTTTCCTTCTGGAGTAAGAGCTTTAGGATCTAATTTTTTTCAACATATTTTCAATCGCTACCTTCATCTTCTTACTCTCTGCGATTTGAATCATTTCTTGTTTCTTGGCAGATTGTCCATTAAAAAAGCTACAGCCTCCTAAGCTCAGGCTAAATACTACCATTATTAACACAATTAATTTACTTTTTTTCATCTTCTTCCCATTCTTTCTTCAGGTTTCTTAGAATTTATTATACAAAATTCTATTCATACCTGAAATGTTACTTTTGTTAAAAAATATTGCCAAATCGTTACAAGCACTAGCTATTGATGTAACATACCAGCTTTGATTCAGAATTGTTTCTATTTACTTATATTAGGGGTTTTTACCTGAATGAGTTTATTTCCCATCCTCTTCTGCTTCACTTAACAGATCACTTAATTTTGCTGAAATACCATAACAAGCTACTTCGAACTGTCCTGAATCTTCCATTTGAACAGTCGTATCGATCGTTAACTTTTTATCGCCGTTGATAACGAGAGAGACATTCATGCCTCCCATTGGATTGTATTTCAATTCACCTTTTATCAGGGTATAGGAGTGAATGACTCCTTCTGAAGTGAAAGCTTTCGGATCGATACTGATTAACAAGTGTTTTATCGCTCGCTCCATTTTCGTGCTTTCTGCAATCTGAATCATTTCCCTTCTCTCAGCAGCTTTATCCGTAAAAAGACTGCAACCTCCTAGAAATAAAGTCAGTAAAAATAGTAGCACTAATCGTTGTTTTTTATCAGTCATATGTTCCCTCTCACTTATATTATTCGTAATGATTTTTAAAAAATGAGCCAATTTTTAAAAATTTTTTCCAGAACCTAAAAAACACACCCTTACTAGGTGTGTCTCTTGTTAAATCATATATTCGACGCTATAAGTGGCATCGGATAAAATCCGTGAAAGGAATTGTTTGGTTCTCTCTTCCTTTGGACTATTAAAGAATTCATGCGGTTCATTTTCTTCGATGATGTGTCCGCCATCCATAAAGATAACGTGGTTGGCCACATCACGCGCAAAGCCCATCTCATGGGTTACGACAACCATGGTTACTCCTTCTTGGGCCAATTGCTTCATAACATCTAAGACGTCACCGACCAACTCTGGGTCTAGCGCTGAAGTCGGCTCGTCCAGCAAGATCACGTCTGGTTTCACTGCGATGGCACGCGCGATTCCGATCCGTTGCTGCTGGCCCCCTGACAATTGAGAAGGATAGTAATCCTTGTAAGCGAGGAGACCAACTTTTTCAAGGGCTGATTCTGCCCGTTGGATAGCCTCTTCTTTTGGAATCTTACGGGCTACAACCAGGCCTTCTAAGATATTTTCAAGCGCTGTTTTGTTAGCGAAGAGATTGTAATGCTGGAAGACAAAGGCTGTCTTTTGGCGGATTTCTAGAATCTCTTTTTTGCTGAGTTTTGAGAGGTCGTACTCTTTTCCACCTAGGGTTAAGTGGCCTGTATCTGCCTTTTCCAAGTGGTTGAGGCAGCGAAGGAAGGTTGTTTTTCCTGATCCAGATGGACCCAAAATAACGACGACATCCCCTTGGTTGACCTTGAGATTAACATCTACCAGGACTTGGTGGTCCTTAAATTTTTTCGATACGTGTTCTACTTCTAACATCTTCTTATTTCTCCTTCTTCTATGCGAGTGTCAGGCGTTTTTCTAAGCGATTGAATCCCCACTGAATCACCCCACAAATGACAATATAAAGAATAAAAATCACTAGATAGGATTCAAAATATTGATAGCCATAAGAGGCTTCGACCTTGGCAATGGCGGTAATATCCTTGATGGTCATGACAAAGACAAGGGAGGTTCCTTTGACCAAGTTGATAACCAAGTTACACAAATTGGGAAGGGCTGAACGCAAGGCTTGTGGAAAAACAATGCGGATATAGGCTTGGCGATTGGTCAAACCAATGGCTTGCGCTGCTTCTAGCTGGCCCTTATCCACCGTCAGAATGGCTGATCGGAGAATTTCAGCCAGACTCCCTGTTGTCATCAAGCTAAAGATGATAAAGGCATAGTAAATGGGATTGATCTCAAAGACATTAAAGTGACTGTCAATACTCTTAAAAAAGCTATTTAAGAGGCTGGGAAAGAGACTATAAAAGAAGAGAATCAAGAGAATCGGAGGCGTCGCGCGGATAAATGCTAAGTAAATCACTGAGAAACTGCGAACACCTTTGACCTTATAAATCTGACCGAGTGCTAAAAAGAGGGCCGGAAAAAAACTCAAGAGAATCGATACGACCATGATCAGAAGGGTCACTGGAACACCACCCAAGGTGGCTAGAAATGCTTTACTAATAAAATTGAAATCCATAAGCTACCTTTCTGTTACACTGAGTCGTTTCTCAAGGAGTTGAGCGGAGAAGGAGATCACAAGGGCAATTCCCCAGTAGATTACTGCTACAGCTGTATACGTTTCGAGGGAATAATTCCCAAGATTGCGGCTGATCAAGTTGTTGCCTGCTCCCATGATATCGATAAAGCCAATGGTATAAGCCAAAGCGGCATCGCGCATGAGGTTCAAGATGGCAGTCGTCATATTTGGAAGAGCCACGCGAAAGGCTTGGGGAAGGACAATCCGCCAAATGGTTTGAGCTGGCGTCAAGCCGATACTCAAGCCCGCTTCCATCTGACCTTTTGGAATGGCCAAATAGGCTGCCTTGAAGACCTCAGAGATCATAGCGGCAAAGAGAAGAAACATGGCAACAAGGACAAAGACAAACTTGGACCAGTGGTCAATGTCAATGCCCAACCACCAGTTCAAAAATTGGGGGAGTCCATAAAAGACCAAAAAGAGCAAGACAATCGGAGGAGTACAACGCAAAGTAAAGACATAACCTTTTGCAAGACCTGCTCCTACCTTATCTTCTGATACTTGTGCCCAGGTCAAAACCAAGCCAAATGCAGAACCGAGAACCGTCGTTAAAACCATCAAAGCTAGGGTCGCTGGTAGAGCTTGGACCAAGGTTGGAAGAAATGACCAGACCTTGGAAATGTCGTATGAGACCATGTTTCTTTTCCTTTCTGTATCCGTATAGAAATAAGGAAGCTGGAGCTATGCGCACCCAGTTCCATCTTATTTCTCTTTATCTACATAACTGAAGACATCTTCACCGAAATATTTTTTCGACAATTTAGCAAGTGTCCCATCTTTTTCCAATTCTTTGATAGCCTTGCTGTATGCTTCCGCAAATTTTTCGTTTTTCTTATCCTTATGGATCAATGGGTAAGTTGGAATTCCTTTGTAGGCAAACCAGCTAAGTTTGTCCGCATATTGGTGGTAAGAACCATCTTTATCTGTGACAGCTTTTTCAAAGGAAAGTTTGATGTCAAAGAAGGCATCGTAACGTCCTTCAAGAACCCAAGCATAGGCATCTGCGACTTTGAAAGATTCCGCAGCTGTTAATTCGATTTGTTGGTCCTTATGCTTTTCATTGTATTCTTTAATAACATTCCACTGCGCATTTTTGTGGTGAAATTGGAACCAATTTTCCTTTTTCTTTAGCGAAGTCATCGATGTTCTTGTATTTATTCGCATCTTCTTTCCGTACGGTAAATCCGATGATACTTGCTCCGATTGGTTCTTTTGGAATGATAAATTTCTTGGCACGTTCTTCGGTATACCAAGCTCCTTTGGTTCCGATATCGTATTTACCAGATTCTAGACCGATCAAGAGATCGTCATCACTTGTTCCAGTGTACTCAAACTTGTAGTCTGGTAGTTTTTTTCGTCAATGGCTTTGAGAACGGCTACTTCATAGCCATCTGATTCTCCTTTTTCATCAACGAAATCATACGGTACATAGTTTTGAGTGTGGGCTACTTTCAAGGTTGTTACCTTGTTCGATCCTGTTGAGCCTTTGCTGTCGTTTGCATGGTTCAAGCTCCGTCCAAGAATAGTTGCACCTGCAATGGCAAGAACTGCCACCCCACCGATAATCCATGTTTTTTTACTCATACTCTGTTCTCCCTCTTTCTATTTTCCTTATTCTGCTGCAGCTTCACGAACCCATTCGATTCGTTCTTCATCAATGTCACTTGGAATGGTACAATCGGCACCAATGACCAATCCTGTCGTTCCTGTTTCTGCGATGATGCGTTTGGTTTCTGCTTGGATCGCAGCCTTGTCTCCTGTGTAGAAGACCATTTTTTTGCCATTTTCAAAACCACCAAGAACCGTGCGTCCACCGAAGATTTCGCGTCCTTCTGCTAGGCTGATTCCTTCTGGTCCGACTGCCCAGTTAATGACTTGGGCTGGGTAGTCTGTGAAGAGATGGATATCATTGCGAGCTCCTTCATAACCACAGATATGAAGAATATTTACGCCACCGGCTTCATTGGCTGCCTCTAAGACATGGAGTTCACTCGGTGCAATAATGTTTTTATAAACTTCTTGTGTAACCCGCGCATCTTGGATACTTTGAACACTGAGGTAGATCCCGTCTGCTCCTGCTTCTTTGATGATTCGTTGGCTCAAACTTGCAATATCTTGGCCAATTGTATCCAATACTTTTTTAAGAGTTGCTGCATCTTGATCGATGAAGTTTGCGATCAAGTCATCTCCTCCTGAAACTTCTCCAACCAACCATTTGAAGTAGGTCACCGGAGCAAAGATATTGTAGATAGCCACAATGTCTTCTTCAAAACCGGTACGGATTTTTTTAACGAGCTCTACTTGCTCTGTGATCCATGGATGATCTGCTCCGAGTGGTTCAATCCCTGCTAAGTCAGAGATATTTTCAAGGCCTTTGTGAATGGCTGGATTTGGATAAGCAAAGTAACCATCACTCATGAGTTTGACAAAGTCTGGTTTGACCTTGTGAAGGAAGTTTTTATGGCCATTGAGGTTTTTTTCAATAATTTCCGGATTAGAAAATCCTTTCAACCATTCTTCTTCTGTTGTAAAATGATGCCAAAATCCAACTGGCACACGGTCAACCGCTTCTCCTTTAAAAGCTTTTAAGACTAATTCTCTTTTTGCGGACATGTTCTTACCTCGTTCTATTCATTTCTTGTTTGTTATCTTATCACTTCAATGATGCTTTGACTAATATATTTTTTTATCAAGTTCTTCATCTTTTTTTATCACTGATCTTCGAGAAGAAGAATTCCTGCTAGATCAGATGGGCGAAGGAGGGAGAGACTATGGGCTGGAATTCTCTCCAGTCTTGCCATATCTGGATCTTTTTTTGCTTTTCCCTGACTGCTTGCTAGAGTGGCTTTACTCAGCCCTAGAAGCAAAAAAACAAAACAGTTACCAGGATACACCATACATTGATCTTTTTTTCATCTCCTCTCCTTTCTTCTTACAATACAGCTGCTTGACGTACCCAATCTAAGCGTTCCAATTGGAAATCATCTGGCACGGTATAGTCTGCTCCAAGGATCAAACCACGACTTCCGGCTTCAGCCACCAAGCGACGCGTTTCTTGCTCAATAGCTTCTCGTTCCCCTTGGTAGAGCAAACCTTTCTTGCCATTGACAAAGCCACCCAAGACGGCACGATCACCGAAAAAGTTTACGACCTGCGGCTAGGGCTAAGGCCTTCATGATGGGTCGCCCAGTTAATGACTTGAGCCGGATAATCCTTGAAGAGTTCCACTTCATTGCTGGCCCCTTCAAAACCACAAATATGAAGGATATTGATGCCTCCAGCTTCATTGGCTGCTTCTAGGACAGCGATGCTGCTAGGCTCAATGAACTTGCGGTATTCTTCATCTGTCACACGCTCATCTTGGACCTGCTGGGTTGAGAAGTAAATCCCTTCAATACCTGCTTCTTGGATCAAGCGGCGACTTAAAGTAGCGATATCCCCTGCAATCACATCAAGAACATGGGCCAAAGTTTCTGGATCTTCCTTGATAAAGTCTGCAATCACTTGGTCTCCACGGGATTGGTCCGTACGGAACCAGCGTTTCAAATAAGAAATGGGCGAGAAGATATTGTAGAAAGAAGCAATCTCTTCATGGAAATGAGAACGAATCTCCTTGACCACTTCAATTTGTTTTTCAATCCAAGGATGATGCTCTCCAATCGGTTGAATATCCTTTAATTCTTGGATTGATTGGATCTCTTTCGAATAAAGAGCACTCGGATAGCGGAAGAAGCCATCGCTCATGATCTTGACAAAATCAGGTGAAATTTCTTCTACATAGTGTTGGTGTCCCTGAATACTTTTTTCTACTACAGCCGGATTGTCTAGACCCAATTCTTTTTCTTCTTGGGTCACATAATGGAGCCAAAATCCTACAGGGATTCGCTCTACTGTTTCGCCTCGAATGGCACGAAGAACCAATTCTTTTTTACTCATACTGTGAATCCTCCTCAATATTTCTCCAATAGAAAGGCTAACTGCTTTCCCTCTGGAATTTGTAACCATGATATCACCTCGAAAAGTAGCTGAATAATAATTTTCCCTATCAAGGCCTTAAAATTTCTTTATTAAAAAAGGTATCAAAAAAGCGCAAGTCCTTGAAAATAGGGACTTGCGGGTATCTTTCTCTATTTTTTCATTTTAGAAGAAAAGGACCGCTTTGATCTTTTCTTGATCCGGTTATAACAGAAAACTATATCCCTTCTTTTAAGCTTAAAAATGGCATCTATTGAGGTGAAAAAGCCCTTCATATCAACATTTCTTTCTTCCTATTCATTTTACCATTCCCTGGATCCCCTTCTCCTCTTTCTTGTCATGCAAGATTGAAAAGAGTATAATTTTTATAGAAAAATTTTAAGGAGTGTACGGTTTATGAAAACAACAAAAACCACCTTTACCATCGTTTCTGCTCTTGCTTCTGTCATTTTACTGACGAGTTGTGGTAGCAACACCACTAAAACGCAAGAGACAAAAGCAAGCAGCACTAAAAATCAGGTGACGATGACCTATGATCAACAGCGCTCACAAGAAAATACCATGTCTGTTCTCTGGTACCAAAAGGCAGCAGAAACCAAGGCTTTGTATTTACAAGGCTACAATGTCGCTACTGACCGTTTGAAAGAGATCCTCCAAACTCCTTCTGATAAGCCTTATTCCATCGTCTTGGATTTGGACGAAACTGTTTTAGACAACAGCCCTTACCAAGTTCAAAACGTCAAAGATGGTACGGCCTTCAATCCTAAAGATTGGGATGTTTGGGTGAAAAAAGCAGCCGCAAAAGCGGTGCCAGGTGCCAAAAGATTTCCTTCAATATGCGGATCAAAACGGGGTTCAAATCTACTACATTTCTGACCGTACAACCTCTCAAGTAGATGATACCATTAAGAACCTTGAAAAAGAAGGCATTCCTGTTCAAGGGCGTGACCACCTCATGTTCTTAGAAGATGGCGTCAAATCAAAAGAAGGCCGTCGCCAAGCTGTACAAGAAAAGACCAATCTTGTCTTGCTCTTCGGGGACAACCTGGTCGACTTTGCAGACTTCTCTAAGACCTCTGAAGCTGATCGCGACAAGAAATTGGACGAATTGCAAAAAAAGAATTTGGTGAAAAATTCATCATCTTCCCAAATCCAATGTATGGATCATGGGAATCTGCTGTTTACCAAGGTAAAAACTAGATGCCAAGGGACAAACAGAGGAACGTCTTAAAGCCTTGCAAGGTTTTGATAAATAAAGCAAACATCCTCGCTAGGAAAAACCTAACGAGGATGTTTTTTTCTATATAGATAATTTTATTCAACGGTTACAGACTTAGCAAGGTTCCGTGGTTTATCAACATCGAGTCCACGATGAAGGGTTGCAAAGTAGGCAATCAATTGGGTTGGTACCACCATTGAGATTGGAGAGAGGTAAGGGTGAACCGCTGTCAAGACCAAATCATCTGTCTCTTTAGCGACATTTTCTTCTGCAATGGTTAAAACATGAGCCCCACGTGCTGCCACTTCTTGGATGTTCCCACGTGTGTGGCTGGCTAGGACTGGATCAGACAAGAGGGCAATGACCGGTGTACCGTCTTCGATCAGAGCGATGGTACCGTGTTTCAACTCACCCGCAGCGAAGCCTTCACATTGGATGTAAGAAATTTCTTTTAATTTCAGACTGGCTTCCATGGCAACATAATAATCTTGGCCACGTCCGATATAGAAAGCATTGCGGGTTGTTTCCAACAAGCCACGAACTTTTTCGTCGATCACTTCTTTTTCTGAAAGGGTTGATTCGATCGATTGGGCAACGATAGACAATTCGTGCACCAAATCAAAGGCTTTGGCCTTCTCATTGCCATTGGCTTCCCCAACAGCTTTAGCCAGAAAGGCAAGGGCTGCGATTTGAGCCGTATAAGCCTTAGTAGAAGCTACCGCAATTTCAGGACCAGCATGGAGCAACATGGTCATGTCTGCTTCACGTGAAAGAGTTGAACCTGGAACATTGGTCACTGTCAAGCTTGGAATTCCCATTTCATTGGCTTTGACCAACACTTGGCGGCTATCGGCTGTTTCACCAGATTGGCTGATAAAGATGAAGAGTGGTTTCTTGCTGAGAAGCGGCATACCATACCCCCACTCAGATGAAATACCGAGTTCTACTGGGGTATCCGTCAACTCTTCCAACATTTTTTTAGAAGCAAATCCAGCATGGTAAGAGGTACCAGCCGCAAGGATATAGATCCGGTCTGCTTCTTGAACAGCCTTGATAATAGCTGGGTCTACCACTACTTGACCAGATTCATCTGTATAGGCTTGGATCAACTTACGCATGACAGTTGGTTGCTCATCGATTTCTTTAAGCATGTAGTATGGGTAAGTCCCTTTTCCAATATCAGAAAGGTCGAGTTCAGCCGTGTAGCTATCCCGTTCTTTGACGTTTCCATCATAGTCTTGAACTTCAACGCTGTCAGCCTTGACAATGACCAACTCTTGATCATGGATTTCCATGTATTGGTTGGTTTCACGAATCATGGCCATGGCATCCGAGCAGATCATATTGTAACCATCTCCAAGACCGATCAAAAGTGGTGATTTATTTTTTGCCACATAGATGGTGCTTGGATCTTCCGCATCCATCAAAGCAAAAGCATAGGCCCCACGGATGATGTGGAGGGCTTTTTTGAAGGCTTCAAGCGTAGATAAGCCATCTTCTTCAGCAAATTTTCCGATCAAGTGGGCAGCGATTTCTGTATCCGTTTGCCCCTTGAAATGGTGACCTGCTAGGTATTCTTCCTTGATTTCAAGGTAGTTTTCAATGACCCCATTGTGGACTAATACAAAGCGACCTGTTTCAGAGCGGTGTGGGTGAGCATTGTCCTCAGTTGGTTTTCCGTGAGTGGCCCAGCGGGTATGTCCGATCCCAGCTGTTCCTTCGACACCTTCTGCCTTAGACGACAATTCTGCAATGCGGCCAACTGCCTTTACCAATTGGCTCTTGCCTTCACTAGCCAGAAAAACACCCGCAGAGTCATAGCCTCGGTATTCGAGTTTTTCAAGTCCTTGAATCAAAATATCAGTAGCATTTGTATTTCCTACAACACCAACGATTCCGCACATAGTCTTTACGATATAGCCTTGCTATACTTTCCCCTTTACTTAGTCAAACGACCCATGGTCGATTTCTCAGTTACTTTAAAATTGGTCTAGTCTAATTTACCTAAAAAAAGCAACCAGCGGAGTCAGTATACAATGCTTCTTCCAGTTTGTCAACTAGGAAATTCAAGAAAATTGGTCTAGTTAAGTCAGAGTTAAGATTGAAGTAAAAAAATCATCTTAAAAACTTTCTGCCGTGAAAAAAAGTGCCTGAAACTGAATAGTTTAGGCATTTTTTTCTCACTGTTGAATAACTCTAACGAATAAAAATTTTTTTATTTTTTTATAGAAGTTGATTGATTCTTATAAAAGAGCAGTTTGTCTACTTCTCAAATCCATTGGCTTGGCTTAGTTCTTTAAACCAATGACCGGATTTTTTGAGGGTTCGTTTTTGACTTTCGAAGTCCAACTCAACTAAACCATAGCGGTTCTTGTAGCCATTGAGCCATGACCAGCAGTCAATAAAGGTCCAGATCAAATAGCCTTTACAGTTGGCACCATCTTGAATAGCCCGGTGGAGCTCACGAAGATGGTCTTTGACAAAGTCAATCCGGTAGTCGTCTTGGATCACTCCGTCCTTGCGGAATTTTTCCTCTCCTTCAACCCCCATTCCATTTTCTGTCAGGATCCACTCGATATTGCCATAGTTTTCCTTGATATTTTGGGCAATGTCATACAAACCTTGCTCATAGATTTCCCAACCACGGTGGGGATTGATCTTGCGGCCTGGCATAACATAGGGTTCATAAAATTGTTCAAAGAGTAGGGGAGATGCTGGATTTGGAGCATAACGAGGAGCTGCCACACGGAGTGGTTGGTAATAGTTAACCCCTAGGTAATCCACCGTATTTTCCTCGATCAAGCGCAATTCAAAGGGATCATAATCCGGTAAGAGATCGCGCTCCCGTAGGATCTCCACTAATTCTTCAGGATAATGACCAAGAACAGATGGATCTAGGAAGGATTTGGCTTGAAAGAGCTCGGCAATGCGCGCGGCTTTCACATCTTCTGGATGCTGGCTCCGAGGATAGGCTGGTGTCAAATTGAGCACAATTCCGATACGGAAATTAGGATCCACCTCGTGACAGGCCTTCACTGCTAGAGAGCTTGCTAACTGGGTGTGGTAGGCTACTTTTACTGCTGCTGCTGCATCTACCTTATGAGGAAAATGGGCATCATAAAAATAACCAAACTCCACAGGGACAATGGGTTCATTAAAGGTGATCCACTGATCGACCAGATCTCCATAGGTCTTGAAACAAAAACGCGTATATTCTTGGTAAGCATAGGCGGTTTCTTTATTTTCCCAACCATCCCCTTGCTCTTGAAGAGCCATCGGTAAATCAAAATGATAGAGGTTGACCAAGAGGTGAATCCCTTTTTCCTTTATCTTTTCAAAGACACGACGGTAGAAATCAACGCCTGCTTGATTGATCTCCCCTCGTCCTTCTGGGAAAATACGGGACCACTGAATAGAGGTTCGAAAGGCGGTGTGCCCAGTTTCTAACAAGAGGTCCAGATCTTCTTCCCAGTGTTCATAAAAAGTCGATGTTTTCTCTGGTCCTTGCCCTTGATAAAAGCGGTTGGGCTCGATCCTATACCAGTAATCCCAGAGATTGTCTCCCTTTCCATCTTGGGCGAAACGCCCTTCTGTTTGAGGGCCCGAGGTCGAACTCCCCCATAAAAAATCCTTTGGAAATTGATACATGTCCTAATCCTCCTCATTCTACTAGCTCTATTGTAGCGAATCCTCCTCCAAAACCTAGGCACAATTTACAGTCTTTCTTACGCAGATTAAAGAAAAAGCCCCTTAGGAAAAATTCCTAAGGAAGCTGGTCCTCATTATAAGTCATTCACGACATATTCAAAGAGCTTACGATCTGCTGGGCTCTTGTCAAAACGCAGTTCCGGATGCCACTGAACGCCGAGGAAACGACTCTCATCTATGGATTGAACGGCTTCTATGACGTCATCTTTAGGATCCCGCGCGATCACTTCTAGGCCATCTGCCAAGTTTTTAATACTTTGATGATGGAAAGAATTGATGCGACTGGTCTTACCATAGATCTCTTGCAGGATTGTCTGATCCTTGGTCACCAACTCTTGGCTGGTGTACTGACCTGGATTGTCTTGCCAATGGTGTTCAATGTCTTGATACAGCGTTCCCCCTAGAGCGACATTATAGAGCTGGGTCCCACGACAAACGGTAAAGATCGCTTTTTTAGCCGCACGCGCTTCTTCAATCAAGGCCAACTCAAAGAGATCACGTTTCAAGAGGTAGTCATCACTGTCGATGGTGATTTCTTCTCCGTAAAACTTGGGCAAGACATTTTGTCCACCGGTGATGATGAGCTTATCAATCATCGATATATAGTCTTTAGCCAAGGCTGCATCTCCAATTGGCAAGATCAAGGGAATCCCTCCTGCCTCTTTGACCGCTTCGACAAAACCAGTCGCCGCATAGCTCATATTCGCGTCTGGATCATCCGGGAAGGGTCTTTCATTTCCTGTAATTCCAATTACTGGTCGTTTTTTCATGCTTTTTCCATATACTTTCATTCATTTTCAAGGCTTATTGTAACACAATTTTAAGCCAGACTCAATGGAGTTTTTTTGAAGAGAAGGTCTCCCCTTCTACCCCAAAAGCTTGCTGAAAGGATATAAAATTGCTTTCTATTAAAAAATTCTCAAGTGCAAAGACTTGAGAATGGTTTGTTAATTTTTCATCAACCCTTCTTTTACCAAAAAGTCACGCGCTACTTTAGCAGCAGGCTCACCTTCTACTCCGACTTGGTAGTTCATTTGACTCATTTGGCTCTCTGTGATTTTACCAGATAACTTATTAAGAATACCTTCCAATTCTGGATGTTTCTTAAGAAGAGCTTCTTTCATGAGGGGTGCTCCTTGGTAAGGTGGGAAGAGGTGTTGGTTATCCTCTAGAACAACTAGATCATATTGAGCAATTTCTGGGTCTGTTGAATAGGCATCTGTTATTTGGATATTGTCTTGTTGGATTGCCTCATAGCGAAGTGCCGGCTCCATGGTAGCTACATTAAGATTTAGTCCATAAACTGATTGAAGCCCTTTGTTCCCGTCCTCACGGTCATTAAATTCCAAGGTGAAACCAGCTTTGAGCTTGTCTTGAACCTTCTTGAGATCAGAAATTGTCTTCAGATTATACTCTTTCGCAATACTTTTCGGAACAGCAATCGCATAGGTGTTTTGATAAGCCATGGGTTTGAGCAAAGCTAGATTATCTTGTTTCTTTATCCCATCACGCGCAGCTTTGAAAACTTCTTCAGAATCATTGCTCACTTTAGGAGCTGGTTGCAAGAGAGAGCTTGTAATGGTCCCTGTAAATTCTGGATAGATATCGATATCGCCCTTTTTAAGCGCTTGATAAAGGAAATCTGTCTTCCCAAAGTTAGGCTTAACCATCACCGTCATGTCACTATTTTCCTCAATGAGAAGTTTGTACATATTCATGAGAATTTCAGGTTCAGGCCCCAATTTCCCAGCGATGACTAGATTTTCTTTTTCTTTCTGAGGCATCATGCTTGGAGCATAACTCGCTCCCAAACCAAGGAGCATCACCGCAAAGGCTGCAACAATCGTACGCAACTTTGCCTTTTCCAACCATTTGAGAATAAGATTAAATAGAATGGCCAGAATGGCTGATGAGATTGCGCCGATTAAAATGAGACTAGCATTCCGACGATCAATCCCCAAAAGGATAAAGGAACCCAATCCTCCAGCTCCAACAAGAGCGGCTAAAGTCGCTGTCCCAATGATCATAACGGTTGCTGTACGAACCCCCGATACAATGACAGGCATGGCCAGTGGAATTTCAAATTTCTTGAGCCGCTCCCACTTGGTCATTCCAAAAGCAACCCCAGCCTCCTCAAGACTAGGATCAATGCCGTTCAAGGCTGTGATTGTATTTTCCAAAATCGGGAAAATAGCATAAATGACTAGAGCTGTAAGGGCCGGTAAGGTTCCAATCCCCATGAAAGGAATAAAGAGACCCAACAAAGCCATTGAGGGAATGGTCTGGAAGATACCCGCCACTTGTAGCACCCAGTTCGCCACTTTTTTGTGGCTATTTAGATAAACCGCCAGCGGAATCGTCAGAAAAATAGCAACCAATAAGGTCAACAGAGACAATTGTAAGTGTTGTCCAAGGGCTGTAAGCCAGTCCCCAAAACGTTCTTGAAAGGTTGTAAGTAGTTTAGACATGGTGAGCACCTCCAAACAAATCTGCGACAAAGTCGTTGGTTGGCTGGGCTAGAATGGTCTCAGAATCCGCCACCTGCACAATCTCTCCTTCCTGTAGCACCGCAATGCGATCCCCTAATTTCAAGGCTTCGTCAGTATCGTGTGTAACAAAAATAGTGGTCATACCGAATTCTTTATGTAAATCTTTGGTAAGAGCCTGCAACTGCTTGCGAGAGATGGCATCCAAGGCTGAAAAAGGCTCGTCCATCAATAGAATCTTTGGTTCCCCAATGATAGCTCGCACAATGCCAATCCGCTGTTGTTCCCCACCCGATAACTCGCTAGGCATGCGCTTTGCATACTCTGAAGCAGGGAGCCCCACCTTATCCAAGAGTTCTTCTGTTTTAGAAGCAATTCGCTCCTTGCTCCACCCTTTCATCTCAGGAATGAGAGCAATATTTTCCGCAACGGTCAAGTTAGGAAATAGGGCAATAGCTTGAAGGACATAGCCGGTACTGAGACGTAACTCCCGTTCGTCATAGTCTTTGATGCGTTTCCCATCCATATAGATATTGCCATCAGTCGGCTCCAAGAGACGATTGACCATCTTGAGCATGGTGGTCTTTCCAGATCCTGAAGGACCCACTAGCACCATAAATTCTCCATTTTCAATGCGGAGGTTGACATCTTTTAAAATGTTTTTATCCGTGTAGCGCAAGGCTACATGTTTGTATTCAATCATATTTTTCCTCAATAAGTTTTCTGTCTCTAAGAATATCCAATAGACTACTTGCTGGATGCCCTAGGACTTTTTCGACATCTGTTGAAAACCCAGCTTGTTCCCCAACTTTGATAGCTGTATAGGTACTGACCCAAGCGTCGTACTCCCAGTTTTGTGCTGGCCATTTTTTCCGTGACTCATAGGCCTCTTCTACCGATTCGTCTACATATGTGATGGCATTACCGGTCTCTTTTGAGAGAAGCGCTACGATTTCTTCCATGGAAAGATCCTCTGGTCCTGTTAGATTCAAGGTTTGATTTTCCCATTCCTTAGGGTTTAAGAGAATCTCTGCTGCGACCCTAGAAGTGTCCTTACGGGCAACAGCTGACACACGGCCCCTGCCAGCCGGACCACGAATTTCTCCATTTTCAAGAGCAATATCAATAAAGAAGTCCAAGTAAAAATTATCTCTCAAAAAGTGTAGGTGAACCCTAACTCCTTGATATAGGCTTCCGTCTGGGCATGATCTCGAGACAAGGTAAAAGTTGCCTTCTCATCTGCCCCATAAAAGGAGGTATAAACGATATGCTGCACCCCCGCAAGCTTGGCGGCATCTAAAAAACTCGTGTGTTCCTCAACACGCTCTGGATTTTCCCGAGCAGAAACCATCAATAAGACATCGATACCCTTTAAGGCCTCAACCACCTCTGGAGTATTGGCATACACCATCTTACGAATTCCCGCTGACGCGTAGACTGTTGCCCGCTCTGGACTTCTTGCCAGATGGATAGAAGCAATTCCTTTTTTATCGACAAGATCAGCCACATAGGAACCTAATTTCCCTGTTACACCTGTTATTCCAATCATAAGCATTTTCCCCTCTACTATAATTCGCTCTCTTTAGCTTTTAGATTGTCAATAATACGCTCTTGATAGGCTTCAAATTCTCGAATTTCTTGATCCGAAAATCCTTGATAAAAAAATCTCACCCAACTCTTTACTAACACGGTCTCCAATTTCTTTTTGCGCCCAACCGAGGTCTGTCAAAGAAATATATTTTTTCCTTTTATCCTGCGTGCAAGGTTGAATCGTAACCAAGCCTTGTTCTTCCAATTTCTTAACCATGCTGGTCAATGTATTATTGGCTAGACCCGTCGCAAGAGCGATATCGGTCGCAGTAGCGCACCCCAACTCTTGCTTCCACAAAATCGTTAAAATTTTCCCCTGTTCACTTCGGTATTGGGCATCTGGTTCCTTGCTCAAGAGTTTTTGAAAAAGTCGCCCGTTCAATAAGCGTATCTGTAAAGCTTGGTAGCCCCCTTGCATCTTGTCCATTTTGTCTCCTTTTTATTTCTATATCGAAATATTAAAACCATTGTACCACTGCTTGTTACATCCGTCAACTATTTCGATATAGAAATAACATTTTTTCTAAGATGCTCTTCAAAAGATTCTTGACGACCTCAAAATTGCCAGACTTTTTCTCTTTTTTCACCATTTTCCTTGGAAGAAGAGCAACATTTAAACTCCTTGTAGAACAACACTGAGTTTTACATCTGTTCACTGTAATCCAGAATGAAATTTGTTAAAAAGCCTCGGTAGGGTTCTTCCTACCGAAGCTTTTTTGATGAAAGAGATAAGGGTTAATGTCCTTTATGCTTGTCTCTTCGTTTTTGCTGTTTGCGTTCGAATTTCTCTTGTTTGAGCAATTGCTTTTGGACACTAGATTGATGTTTTGAAATCTTTTTCCTTTCCTCATACTGCAACTGCAATAGTTCTTTTGACTTGGAAGAAATTTTCTTCTTTACTTGTTTCTTCACAGCTCGCTGCAATCGTTTAGGATTCTTGATTTTTATAGGTTGCTTAACTGTAGCTTCTGGACTAAAAGATAATTGAGTAAACTGAGTCTGTAACATCTCTAGAATTTCATCATCTTTTGGCTCCTGACCAAATGTCACACGACAAACTTGATAAGTTTCTCGATACACTTGTTCGAACAAACCATGCCAAAATCCATCTTCAAAATAAACTGTCAATCCAATTGAAATTGTTTCCACGACAGCACCTCCTTAAATCTATCCCTAAGAATGGACAACCAAGGAGGAAGGTTACTGATAGGCTTGCCTACGTCTGGACTACCAACCAGAACTGTGTTTTTATCTTAGTTGGGACTATTATAGCATATTTATAATCTTATGTTATTGCTTCTTCAAATACCTATCAAAAAAATGAATCGTAGCCAACCAAGAATCCTTACTCTCTTTCATCAATAAACGCCAATCTTTTCGATAACGATGATTGGGTTGATAAGCCACCGTCAACATGTGACCTGTTTCATGGTATTTTTTAAATGTAATGTGGTGTCCTTTATAATGTGAAACAATATCATCAATTGCTGACGAGGCATTCCATATTTCATCAACAGTACTTCCGAGCAATAAGATTGGTGAATGCATTTGGCCAATATCTATCCTAGCAGAGCAATCTTTAAGGAAGGATTTTTTTAAAAGTTTGCTGAACAGATAATCTCTCAGTCGAAACTTTTGATAGGGAAGTTCTCTTTGCAAATACGTCCAAGAAGAAGAATGGGAGTTCCATTTCCCTTCTATCCCTTCATACACCACATCAGAGGGTGAATTTAGTACCAAACATTGGACGTCATTAAAAATGCTCTCCTCAGCTAAAACTAACTCTGCTCCCTTAGAACGTCCATAGATTCCAATTCTTTCACTATCTACTTGATGATGCTGACGTAGATAATCCTTTGCTTCCACAAGGCACTCTAAAGGAATACGTTCCAAATGTTTTGGCAACCCCTCTAAACCAAAGTAGGCAACTGCTAGGCAAATATATCCTCTAGAAGATAGAAGCTGAGCTATATTCTGTGCCTTTTCAATCCTTCTTTCACTACCGCTCACAATAATCAATGCTGGTGCTTTTATTGCCTTTTGATCATAAAAGAGTCTCCCTTGAAAATGTTTCCCGTAAATATCTTGATGACTAATTTGCGAACTCATGTAATGTCTTGTGAAAGTTCTCTCTGCGACGACAGTATTACCTTGTATAATTTTGATTTCCACAAAAAAGTGATCTAATAAGGGAATCTTAGAAAGAGAGTTTGGAAGTTTCTTTTTCCTATTGGTCAAGGGCTTGGCATTAAAGAATAACCCCATTGTTGCAATATCTTCATAAGAGCCAGAACAAGATGGAGTTTGTGAAATATCAATAATACCATTCTTATCTGATACAAAAGTCGCTGTTGATTTCCATAAAACATCATGAGCTAAAAGCATAGGAGCATTGATACAATAATAATCAGATAAATACATTTCGACTCGATAGGTTTCTCTTGGTTTTAAGCCATCGATGACAATATTAAAAGATTCGTCTGCTAAATCAGACTCTGAGATCAGTTCAATTTGTATATTCATATCTTCCTCTTTTTGTTAATATAATTAACAATATAGTTTTAAAATTACCGTGATTTTTACCACGGTAATTCTTGCCATACCTGTTCAACATCATCCATCAGTTTCATAACCATTTGAAGATCCTCCTCACTATAGTTTCTTAAAACTGAAAAAATGGCCTTTTCAATATGTTCTTGCTGCTCTTTATGGATATTAAAAACTTCAACACCTTTTTTAGATAATATCAGATATTTATTTTTTTCATTATCCGGTGCAAATTCAAAAGTAACGAGGTCTTTCTTGGTTAAACGTCTAACACTCTGAGTAATGGCACTCCTAGATACTTCAAGTAACTCAGATAATTTCACTAGATTCACAGGCTGATTGCGACCTATCAGGTCGATCAAATGGACTTCATTAATAGTGATTGATTTATCAATACTGTTCCTATGCTGAGCTTTTTTCAACTGTTCAAAAGCTAAAGCAAAGCTGTTAAAACGATTATTAAACTTATACAGTTCTTTCTTATTCATAGCGCCTCTCTTTTGTTAATGATATTAACAAAAATACTATTTATTGTCAAGCTGAGCCTAAAAAATCCTCCAGAGCTGAACTCTGAAGGATTCATTTTTATTTCACAACGATATTAACGAGTTTATTTGGTACCGCAATCACTTTCACGATGTCCTTGCCATCGATTTCTGCTTTGACTTTTTCGTCAGCTAGAGCGACTTCTTGCAATTCTTCGCGTGAAAGATCTTTAGCGACCATGAGTTTAGCACGGACTTTACCTTTGATTTGAACGACGATTTCGATTTCGTCTTCAATCAATTTGCTTTCGTCCCATGTTGGCCAAGCCACATAAGCGATAGACTCACCTGTTGCTGCAACTGTTTGCCAGAGTTCTTCTGCTAAGTGAGGCGCAAATGGGGCGATCAATTGGATAAAGCCTTTGGCGTAGTCTACATAAAGTTTGTCTTCCTTGTTAGCTGCATTGACAAAGACCATGAGCTGAGCAATGGCTGTGTTAAACTTCATCGACTCGATTTGCTCAGTGACAGATTTAACAGTTTCGTTGTAAACCTTGTCTAGAGCTCCATTGTTTCCGCAACGATTTCTTTACTTGTGATCAAACGGTACACACGGTCAAGGAATTTACGGCTTCCTTCCAGACCTTCTTCAGACCAAGCGATGGAAGCATCGAGTGGCCCCATGAACATTTCATAGACACGAAGGGTATCCGCACCGTATTGTTCCACCACATCGTCTGGGTTGACCACATTCTTGAGGGATTTAGACATCTTGGCTGGTGCTTGCTCCAACTCTTCCCCTGTTTCTACATGGAAGAAGGAACCATCACGTTTTTCAACCTTATCAGTCGCTACAAGAGCACCGCGGTGGTCACGGTAGCTTGTTCCCAAGATCATTCCTTGGTTAAAGAGTTTTTGGAATGGCTCTTTAGTCGGTACAACACCAAGGTCATAGAGGAATTTGTGCCAGAAACGAGCGTAAAGCAAGTGAAGCACGGCGTGTTCTGCACCACCTACGTAGATATCAACTGGCAACCATTGTTTGAGGAGGTCCTCATCAGCCAATTTCTCTGTGTTGTGTGGATCGATATAGCGGAGGTAGTACCAGCTTGAACCGGCCCATTGTGGCATCGTATTGGTCTCACGACGACCTTTGACACCATCCTCACGAGTCACTTCCAGCCAGTCTGTCAAGTTGGCCAATGGGCTTTCACCAGTACCTGAAGGGCGGATGTCCTTGGTTACTGGCAAGACAAGTGGCAATTCACTTTCTGGCACAGCAGTTGAAGTTCCATCTTCCCAATGAATGATTGGGATTGGTTCACCCCAGTAACGTTGACGGCTAAAGAGCCAGTCGCGGAGACGGTAGGTAACCTTTTCTTGACCAAAGCCTTTTTCTTCTAGCCAAGCCACGATTTTAGCAATCGCTTCTTCTTTGTTAAGACCGTTCAAGAAATCAGAGTTGACGTGAAGGCCATCTTCTGTGTAAGCAGCCTCTTCAACATTGCCACCTTCCAAGACTTCTACGATTGGAAGACCAAACTGTTTAGCAAATTCCCAGTCACGTTGGTCGTGGGCAGGTACAGCCATAACAGCACCTGTTCCGTAGCTAGCAAGAACATAGTCGGCAATCCAGATTGGAATTTCTTTGCCATTGACAGGGTTAATCGCATAAGCACCAGTCCAAACCCCTGTTTTTTCCTTGGCAAGGTCTGTACGAGCCAAGTCTGATTTAAGGCTGGCTTGGTGTTTGTAGTCCGCTACAGCCTCAGCTTGTTCAGGTGTTGTGATGGCATCTACTAGTTCATGTTCAGGCGCCAAAACAGTGAAGGTCGCACCAAAAAGAGTATCTGGACGTGTCGTAAAGACGGTGAATTCCTTGTCTGTCCCTTTTACTTTGAAGGTGACATTGGCACCAGTTGATTTCCCAATCCAGTTGCGTTGCATGTCCTTGATAGACTCTGGCCAGTCAAGGTCATCCAAGTCAGCCAGCAAGCGCTCCGCATAGGCAGTGATTTTGAGCATCCATTGGCGCATTGGTTTGCGGACAACTGGATAGCCCCCACGCTCAGAGGTTCCGTCAGGGAGGACTTCTTCGTTGGCGATAGCTGTTCCTAGTTCCTCAACCCAGTTGACTGGCACTTCCGCTTCATAGGCCAAGCCTTTTTCGTAAAGCTTAGTGAAAATCCATTGCGTCCACTTGTAGTAGTTTGGATCTGTCGTATTGACTTCACGGTCCCAGTCGTAAGAGAAGCCAAGCGCATTGATTTGGCGTTTGAAGTTGGCGATATTTTCTGCTGTGAATTCCGCTGGGTCATTCCCTGTATCCATAGCGTATTGCTCTGCAGGCAAACCAAAGGCATCCCATCCCATTGGGTGAAGGACATTGTAGCCTTGCGCACGTTTGAAACGGCTAAGGATATCTGTCGCTGTGTAGCCTTCTGGGTGTCCTACGTGAAGACCCGCTCCAGATGGGTGAGGGAACATGTCCAATGCATAAAACTTAGGTTTTGAAGCATCTGTTCCTGTCTTAAAAAGTGTGATGGTCAGCCCAGTATTTTTTTGCCACTTAGGCTCGATTTCTTTATGATTGTAAAAACTCATAGCGTCTCTCCAATTTTCGTGATGCTCCTATTATACCATTTTTAGGCGATTTTTAAAGGTTCAGACAAAGAAAAAGAGAGTGGGACAGAAATCGGTAATTCGTTAGAATTCGATTTCGTCGTCCCACCTCCGCACAGTTGAGTAGGGCTGTAAAAGCTGATGAAATCAGCGTAGTAGAAACCCACTCAACCACTGCGTCTTGCTCGACAATCCAAAAAAATAATTGAGAGGCTAGGGACTTTTGTCCCAGCCTCCCTTCCTGTTTTCTTCAAGAAAAGTCTATTTCACATGCTTTTCAAGTTCTTCTTGCGCTTTTTTATTGGATTTTTCTTTTTCTTTCTTCCATTGATCACGCGCTTTGTCGTAGTCTTTAGCCGATACGACCTTGTCTTGAACTTCCAAATATTTATAGTTGAAGGATTGACCCTTGTGGCCTGTCCAAGCAAAGGCTGCAGAGTATGGTACAGTCTTACGGACGCCTGGAGAAGCCCCATCTGAATGGATCGGAATCAAGAGGGCACTATCGGTCAACCAAGCTTGAGCGGCAGCATATTTTTCATAACGCTTGTTCACATCTGTGGTTTCTTTTTGAGCATCCTCAATTAATTGATCGTATTCATCAAAGCCAGCTGCTTTTGCGGCCGCATTATCCGTACCAGCATCGAATCCAAAGTAGGCATTGGCATTTTCGCCAGATTTACCACTAGTGATGTCGATGTAAGAAGATGGGTCCGTATAGTCTGGTCCCCAACCCAAGTTATTGTTCAAATCCCAGTCTTGTTGCGATGCATTTTCAGCAAAGTAGGTAACCCGTTGCAGGTCATCATCTGAGATCATTTTCAGATCAATAACAATATTTTCTGCTCCTAAAGTTGACTCGATCGACTGTTTGAAGGATTGGGCTTGTTTGATTCCTTCTGTATAAGTTGAGGAAGTTGGAAGGTCCAAATGAATTGGGAATTCAACTCCTTGAGCCTGCAAGTCTGCCTTGGCTTTGGCAAACTCTTCTTTGGCCTTGGTTGGATTGTAGAGGGTATCTTTTCCATCTGCGACAGAGACCCCTTTCCATTCATCCCCATAAGCTTCCAAGTCTTTTTCTACTGCATCCCCAAATTGTTGGCCATTGATTTGGACAAAGTTTGGTGGCGTAAAGGTATTACGGATGACCTTATTGGCAGCAGCTTCTCCGTTCGCCTGAGCTACGTATGCCTTACGGTTGAAGGCAAACATAATGGCTTGACGGAAGTCCTTATTTAAAATTGCTTTCTTAGTCGAAGTCTTTTGAGCATCTGTGGTCTTGGCTGTAATTTCATAAGACTGACGGTCAATGTTGAAGGAAAGGTTGAAGGTAGATGAACCTTGGTCACTAAAGACGATATCGTCTTTGTGCTTCTTCTCTACACTCTTATAGTTGGAGCCACTTGGGAAGACACGGGCAACCGTATAGTCGCCTTTGTCAAATCCACGGATCAAGGATTCTGAGTCTTATCCATCATAATAGGTCAACTTGACTTTACTGATCTTGACATTATCCGCATCCCAGTAAGTTGGGTTCTTTTCCAAGGTCGCAGAAGATTTAGAAGTAATGGATTTGATCAAATAAGGACCGCAGTAGAGGATACTAGATGGAGAAGTTCCTTGACCATAGTCATCTCCTTTAGATTTCAGGAATTCTTCGTTGACCGGCATCAAGATCCCCATCGTAGTCTTAGAATTCCAGAAACTTTCTGGTTGACTCAAAGTATATTGAACGGTGTAATCATCAATAGCTTTTACACCAACAGTTGAGAAATCAGATGTCTTCCCTGAAACATAATCATCCAAACCTTTGACAGATTTTTGGACCAAGTAAATCGCTTGTGATTTCTTGTCTGCCGCGTGCTTGAGACCTGTGACAAAGTCTTGAGCCTTGACTTCTCCATATTCTTCCCCTTCAGAAGTCATCCATTTGACTCCTTTGCGGAGTTTATAAGTATAGGTCAAGCCATCCTTGGAAACAGTCCAGTCTTTAGCAAGCGATGGGATCAAGTTCCCGTACTTGTCCACTTCCAACAAGCCATCTATCGCATTTCCTGTAAACTCGGAAGTCGATTTTTATTAGAAATCGAATAGTCGAGAGTATCCGGATCCTGGGTATAGACATAGCTAAAAGTCTGATCTCCGGAACTTCCAGATTTCCCTCCTGAGCAGGCTGCCAGTACACCAGCTGATAAAAGCAGAGCGCTGGTAGCTAAGAGTACCTTCCCTTTGTTCATATAAATCACCTCATTGTAAAAAATGTTATACTCAATTTAAATTATAGCACTTTCTAGGGAAATGTAAACGCTTTTACTGCGAAATTATTCTATTTCTTCTTTATTTTTTCAATTTCTACTTTTTCTAGAATTTTTTCAAGTTGAATCCCTGGCCTGTATGATATAATGGAACTTATGAATAACGGGAGACATTTACACAAACGACTTAAACGCAACCTCTTGTCCCTCCTTGTAGGAGTCTTGGCATTTGGCCCTATTTCCACTGCTTTTGCGGACGACATCTACCAGCAAGAAGATGTCATGAAAATCGCAGCTGATGCTGGACTGGTATTGGACGATTTCTACAAGCCCAAGGCCGACATCGTCATCGACGCCAATACTGGAGCCATTTTGTACGGAGACAATATCGACACGGTCCGGGACTCCGGAAGCATGGCCAAGCTCATGAGTGCCTATGTGGTCTTTCGGGCCCTCAAAGAAGGCAAGATCAAGTACGATACCGTGGTCACAGCAACAGAGGCAGACCAAGCTATTTCAGAAAACAATCTGTTAAGCAACTCACCTATTGTAGCTGGTGTGGACTATAAGGTATCTGAATTGATCAAGATGCTCTTTGTTCCATCTTCTAGCGCAGCTGTGATTATGCTCGCAAACGTTGTTACGGACAATGATCCCGATAAGTTTTTGGACTTAATGAATCAGTACGCGCAAGAAATGGGGATGAGCCATACCAAATGGCACAATCCAAATGGGGCGATGATCTCGGTGCTTCAGGGCTACTACAATCCTCAGCGCTACGATGTCAATGCGAACAACGAAATTACAGCGCGAGACATGTCTATTCTGGCTTATCACATCGTAAACGACCTGCCAGAAATGTTGGAATACACCAAGCAAGCTCACACCACTATCATGGAAGGAACCCCTTACGAGCAAAGCTACGATAATTACAACACTTCCCTCGAAGGTGGAAAGTTCGCCCTCAAAGGAACAGATGGACTCAAGACCGGATCCAGCCCGACTGCTGACTACAACTACACCGCGACAACCAAGCGAGGGAAACAACGGATTATCGAGGTCATTTTAGGGGTTGGGAACTACGATGTCGAGATCGCCGAAAGCTACCGCAATCAAATCGGGAATACCTTGGCTGAGAAAATGTTCGCAGACTACCAGTATAAAAAAATCCTTTCTGCAGGCGATCATACCATCGACGGGAAGACCATTCACTTGAAGCAAGACTTCTATGCAACCGTTAAGAAGGGGACGAAGCCAGCTCTTAAACTGGAAGACAACCGCCTAGTCGTTCAGAACGGCTTGCAACAGGTATCTCCAAGCATTAAACCGGGAGTGGCTGTAAGTGAGTCTAAAGCAACGACCTTTAGCAGTAAAAGCAAGGGACTCGATATCATGTGGCTCTTCTGCTTCCTGCCTGCCGGAATTTTATACCTGATCTTTAAACAAACCGATCCAAAAAGAAGAAAATAGAAAAAGAGAGTGGGACAGAAATCGGTAATTCGTTAGAATTCGATTTCGTCGTCCCACCTCCGCACAGTTGAGTAGGGCTGTAAAAGCTGATGAAATCAGCGTAGTAGAGCCCACTCAACCACTGCGTCTTGCTCGACAATCCAAAAACAATTGAGAGGCTAGGACTTTTGTCCCAGCCTCTTGGTTTGTCTACATTCTCTGTGAATGATAGATGTTGATTTAGGCCAAACCTTGAACGTAGGCATCTACTGCTACGATGGCTTGGGCAATATCAGAAGCCTTCACTTCAAATGGCATTTGATGGATGGTTTCTCCTTCGATGGTGGCTTGTTGACCAACCTTAAGAAGATCTTCGTAGCTTGCATTTTCAAGATGCATTTCTTTCAGAGTGGTTGGCATACCAATTTGTTGATAGAAACGAATGTATTTGTTCAATTCTTCTTTAGGACGGTTTTCCAAGAACAATTGAACCAAGGTTCCATAGGCTACTTTTTCACCATGAGTCAAATGGTGGATGTCCCCAGTAAGGGCAGTAAAGCCATTATGGATGGCGTGAGCCGCTGCTAATCCCCCACTTTCAAATCCAATACCACTGAGAAGGGTATTAGCTTCAATAATGTTTTCAAGAGCAGGCGTTACAACTTTGGCTTCACAGGCTGCCATAGCTTGGAGACCGTCTGCAAATAAGGTTTCTTCACAACGTTGTGCAATAGCGACACCCGCTAGAGTTTGGTGTTTCCCTAACATAGTTTTTCCGTTGGCTTGAAGGACTGCACGCGCTTCTACCCAAGTCGCTAATCCATCCGCGATACCAGAAGCGAGCAAGCGTTTTGGCGCTTGAGAAATAACCTTACTATCCACTAATACCAATTCTGGGTTTTTAGAGTAGAAGATATAGCGCTCAAAGGCACCCTCATCTGTATAAATAACAGACAAGGCTGAAACTGGGGCATCTGTAGAAGCGATGGTAGGGGCAATCACAACTGGTGATCTTAAAAGATCGGCAATAGCTTTAGCACTATCGATAGTCTTTCCTCCACCTAAACCAATAATCAAGTTACAACCTTGCTCTTTCCCTAAAGAAACAACACGATTGATTTCATTGTCTGAAGCTTCTCCATTAAAGAAGACAGGTAATACTTCAAATCCAAACCGCAAGAGATATTTTTCAAATTTTTCCCCTACAAGTTCATAAACTAGTTGGTCACAGAGAAGAATTGGATGATCGCCCAATTCAAGAATCGTTTTCGCATTTTCAAACAAGGCATTTTCACCTTGAATATAGCGTGAGGGACTTGCAAAAATTCGCATCTTCCTCTCCTTTCATTAAATCATATTCTGATGATGAATGGTTGCCCAATCGTTTGCAAAATCATCCACTGCTTTCCCAATTGATGGCATTCCAAAGGCTGCTTCAAACACATCTGCTCCAGCAGTAATCGCTTGTGCTCCTTCTTTGAATGCCCGATTGACTTGACCAACATTCTTAAAGGACGCTGCTAGAATTTTGCTTGATGAATGATTTTTTTCAATTGCTTCTGCCAATTGTGCTATTACCTGTGCTGAATCAATATTCAAGTTCTCCATTCGATTATAATAGGGAGCAAGGTAATCTGCACCTGCTTCAATAGCCAAAAGACCTTGAAATACAGTATAAATTGCGGTTGCAGTAATTTTATAACCTTCTGATTTTAATGTTTTGATAGCTGCCAACCCCTCAGGAGTAACCGGAACTTTAATAAAAACATTTCCGCCACATTCTTGTCGAATTTTCGCAGCATCTTTTAAAATACCGTCATAATCTTTCGCAACAACTTGCACATGGATAGAAGGAGCTTCGCCAATGATCTCCCGAACTTCATGAATCCGTTTAAAGAAGTCGATTTCTCCTTCTTTTTTGGCAATTGTTGGGTTAGAGGTTACCCCAGCAAGGGGTAACACTCGAGCCCATTTTTTTATTTCATTTATATTTAAAGTATCAAGCATAAATTCCATAAACAAACCTCTTTACTATAGGGTATGCTCTGTCCGTCCAATAATATCATCTTGAGTGGCTTTTGGATAGTACATTGAAGAAAGCTGAATAGCCTGCTACACGTACAATTAAGTCACGGTGTTTTTCTGGATGTTTTTGCGCATCCAAAAGCGTTTCTCTAGAAACTACATTATACTGGATGTGGTATCCATGCAAACGATTAAAGAACGTACGGAGTAAAGCAATTAATTTTAACTTATCCTCTTCTTTTGCTAAAGTTTGAGGATTTACTTTTTGGTTTAATAATACACCACCAACAATTTCATCTGTTGGTAATTTAGAAACTGATTTCAGAACAGATGTTGGTCCATGTTGATCCATATTATGAGATGGTGAGCATCCTTCAGCTAATGGAGTTCCAGCATTTCGGCCGTCTGGTGTCGCCAAAGTACCTCGTCCTTGCCCCACATTGGCTGAAATAGAGGAAGTTCCTGAGTAACGGATACCACCAATTGGACCACGACCATAACGTGTGTTTGGATATTTAGCGATTTCATCTACGTAAATATCATAAGCATCCGTAACTAATTGATCCGCATAATCATCATCATTCCCATATTTAGGAGCATCGTGAATCAGCATCTCTTGAATTTCTTTACCACGTTCACCTGCGTAGTCTGTTTCTAAAGCATGCCAAAGTTCTTGTGGTGTTAGTCGTTCTTCTTCAAAGACTAATTTCTTTATCGCCGCAAGAGAATCAGATAGATTCGCAATACCAACTTGAAGACCAGAAATGTAGTCATAGACTGCTCCACCTTCTTTAAGGTGTTTACCACGACCAATACAGTCATCTGTCAAAGCAGAACACAAGATATCTGGTACTTCTCTTTCAAGAGCAAGGTCAATTGCATTTTCAACGATGACACTCATACGGGTCAAATACCGTAATGTTTTATCCCAGGCAGTTTTTAGCTCATCAAATGACTTCATATTCACAAAATGACCGAAACTTGGTGCAAATCGTTTGCCAGATGCTGGATCGATTCCATCATTCATTGTAATGAGCAATACTTTAGGGAAGTTCATATAACTCATACCCGTACAACGGTAACCCCATTTCCCTGGAACTGCAGTTTCAACACATCCAATTGCACTGTAATCATAAGCATCTTCTTCAAGCACGCCTTTTGCAATAAAGGATGGAATAATAATTTCATCGTTATTGAAAGCTGGCATACCAAAGCCAAGCTTCATAACTTCAATACATTCGTTCATAAAGCGGGCATCCAAACCAGCATGATAACGAACGGTTAAGTTCGGTTGTGGAAGATGGGTTTGAGCAACTGACTTCAATACTAAGTAAGACAATGGATTAACAGCATCCTTTTTATCCCGTGTCTGACCACCAATGGTAACGTTTTGATAAAGGGGACTACCTGCAGATGAGAAAGTGTGAGCTTGACTACGGACTTTATTAATTGTAATTGTTTTGATCCATAAGTTGGTCAAACGCTCCACAATACTTGCTTCTGTTTCACGACCTGCTTCCAGATCAGCCTTTACAAAAGGATACATGTATTGGTCAAAACGTCCATATGATAAAGAGTGACCATTTGATTCAATCTGTAGGATACACTGGATAAACCATACAGATTGAACAGCTTCTGCAAAAGTTTCTGCTGGTTCGTATGGAACCTTCGAACAAATACGAGCAATCTCCAATAATTCTTTTCGACGTTCAGGACCTGCTGTCTCTGCCATTTCAGTTGCTAACTTCACAAAACGCTCTGCATAGGTTTTAACTGCATCCACAATGATAAAAATCGAATCATAGAAATGATATTTATCAATACTTGAAGGATCTGTTAAATCAAGATTAGCTTTCGCTTCACGCGCCTTTTCTTCGAAACCTTTCAAACCATACTGCAAAAGTTTTTGATAGTTAACAGCTAAATGAGCATCCCCTGAATTCATCTTTCCTTCCATACCAAAGAATCCAGTCTCCATATAGACTTGTACTTCATCTGGAAGAAGTGCTCCAGCACGTGCACGGAGATTATTATTTTCCCAGAAAGGAGCAATTGCTCTTAGCTGATCTTTTGTTTCCTCTGTAATATAGAAGACATCCCCGTCACGCTTTTCAAATAAATCCAATTCATTTAATACAAACTCTAATGTATATTCTGGGAAAAATAGGAGCATCCTTATTCGAAGAGGCTTGATTCCCAACAATCATCGTTTCATCTTCGATATACAAGGTCATATTTTTCAAGAATCTGTTTTTAACATATAGGCCCGTTTTAAAACATTTGGTTTCTCCTTGTGTTCCCGATAGGCTTCTGTTGCCAAAACAGCACGTTCTGCATCAATGTAAGGTTTCTTGTTCAATACATCTTCCCGATATTTGTTCATTCGATCGGTTAGACTACCAAAATAGTCCGTTTTTGATAGATGTTCTTGCTACTTCTACTGTGTTTGTCATATTTGATAAACCTTTCTTTTTGAAATTATTTTGTTTTTCTTTCGTAACTATAGTAGCATTTAATCGTTTGAAATTCAATAAATACTCTGTAGAATAGCTAGTTCTATCTAAAAACAGCACATATGTGCCATTATCTTTTAGGACACTATTTTTCGGCTTCTAGTTCATTCGCATAAGCCAATTTATCTTGGAATTTAAAGAATGGGAAGTAAACAAGCGTTGAGATTCCTAAAACAATTACCTGTACAATGGCACCTTGCCACCCACCAACCATAAATCCTGAGATAATAGCTGGTGTACTCCAAGGTAGAGTAACCCCAGAAAATGGTTGCATAAAGCCGATCGCAATCGAGCCATACACTACAACAGCCGCTAATATAGGTACCAAAATAAATGGAAGGAACATCACTGGATTCATGACAATTGGAAAACCAAATACGACGGGTTCATTAACATTGAAGATTGCAGGAAAAGCTGCAACTTTCCCAAGTGCCTTATATTGTTTGATTTTGCTGCAAAAAGCATAGCAATAACCAATCCAAACGTAATACCAGACCCAGATAGGATTAAAAAGCTATCTAAGAATTGTTGCGTTACAATGTGAGCACCATTTTCAACAGATAGATTTCCAGCAGCTAACATTGATTTATTGGCATCCAGGTTAGAAAGTAGCAAGGCTGTTACTACACCATTGACAACTGATTGTCCGTGCACACCAAACCACCACAAGAACGAAATAAAGAAGGCAATTCCAATCGCTCCGTAAAGTGATCCTGTTAGACCTTGTAGAGGAACCTGAATGACATCATAGATCATTTCAATGAAAGTACCGCCACTTGTCACTACTTTTGATACGATATAGACAATCATTGATAGTAAGAAAATCACGAAAGCAGGAATCATCGCTTCAAATTGTTTGGCAATGGCTTGAGGTACTTGTTCTGGCATTTTAATAACAATGTGTCTTTGGATAAACACAGTATAAATCGCACCAACTACCAGACCTATAATAATAGCCCCGATAATCCCTTGACCACCAAACCATACTTTTGCAATGGCATCACCAATTGGTTCTCCCTTAGCTGGTACATAAGAAGATTTTAACAAGATAAAGTATGAAGATAGGGACAAAACTCCTGCTGGCAAGGGTTCTACTCCACTGTTTTTAGCATATGAATAACCAATGGAGAAGCACGAAATTAAGCCCATGATGGCGAATGTTCCTGAATAAACCTGCATAAATGGCTCTGTCCACGTATCGCCAAATACACTAGCAATAGCCTGATTAAGGCCTTCAAATGGTAATTGCCCAATAATCAGGAACAAACTACCAACTACCGTTAATGGAAGGATCGCTAACATCCCATCTTTAAGAGCAATAATTCCTTTCAAGTTTACAAACCGCATGATTGGAGCGATAATTTTCTGAGAATTAAAATTAGACATGGGAAGCCTCCTTATTTTTCTCCTAGCAATTCTAGAGCTAGATTTAGTACTTTCTTACCATCCAACATCCCATAATCTGCCATAGGGATGACAGCAATAGGAATATGGTTTGCCTCACAAATCGCTTTTGATTTATCCAAAGTATAAGCTACTTGAGGGCCCAACAAAGCGACATCGATTTCAGGAGCAAAATCTGCTAATTTCGCTTGAGAATAGGCATCGATTTCAGCATCAATCCCTAATTCCTTAGCCGCCACCTTCATATTATTTACCAACATTCCTGTTGAAAATCCTGCTGCACAAAACAATCCAATTTTCATCTTATTTTCCTCCTTATTGTTTCGCTGAAAGTTCTTTACGTAAGTCAATCATTTCTTTGATCAAGTTAATCTCTGTGATTGAAGTCATTAAGTGATCTTGTGAGTGCACAAACAAAGCTGTAATCTCTGTCTTTGTCCCACCTGCTTCCTGGGCTAAAAATTGTGTTTGCAAGTTATGCGCTTCTAGCAATGCTGCATCTGCTTTCGCAATTTCGTCTTCAGAAGATTCATAATCTCCTTCTTTAGCAAACGATAAAGCTTGGTAAATATGCTGCTTTGCATCACCCGCATTTAAAATCAATCCCATAATAATTTGGTCCGCAACAATGACTTCCATAACGAAGCCTCCTTTACTTTTTGAAAGCGCTTTTATTTCTAACAACAATATATCATCTTTATCTTTCACCGTCAACGATTTTTGAAACATATGTTTGTCTTTTTATTATTGTTGCACCTTTGTGCTATTACACCTTATAAAAAAACTGCCCACAAATGTAAGCAATCTTCTTATTATTCTAAAAAATTAGCATCTCCATCCAATTCTAGCATTTTTATAATCGTTGCTTCGTCAGTTACGAGATGATTAATATAACCAGCTTTGATCACTGATAGTATTGCCCCCGCTTTTCTTTCTCCATATGCCAAAGAAACTGTTTTTGGGATTTGTTTCAATTCTTCCAATCTGATAGCAACTGTTCTTTCTTGTAAATCTTGATACACTGGTTTTCCTTCCTGATCGAAAAATCGACAACAAACCTCTCCGACTGCTGCCTCAGATCTGAGTTCTGTAAAGTCTTTTTCTGTTAGCATATCAAACCACTGTGGATTATGTGTATCAGCAGGGCCACCAATACCTACTACCGCAATATCCAAATTTTCCCAACTGTCTCTTAAGTCATCAAAATATTTTGAAGTGAGAATTCCTTCTGCCAATTCCTTATTTTCCTGAATGATTGTCGCATTGATAAAACGACACTCTCCATGAAATTTGCTAGCCATATTATAAATGAGGGTATTCACATGGTAACGAGCATGAATATGGCTAGGACCACCAGCCAATGGATAGAAGTATACATTTTCTAGACGCTTACTCCCAATACAATCAACAAGAAGACTAAGGCTTTTCCCCCAGGAAAAACCGATGTTCATTCCATCTTGTAAAAGAGAGCGAACCATACTAGCAATCGATTGGGCCAAGCGTTGTTCCAAATCCTTCAAAGACTCATCTGCAATATTAGGGACAATTTCCAATTCATGCAGATGGTATTTTTCTTTGACGTAATTCTCTAAACGAAACAGTTTACTATCGAAATTCTCAATCTCGATTTTGACAATCCCTTCTTTCTTAGCCTCTGTCAACATTCTACTAACTGTTGTTCGATAAATTCCTGTTTCAGTAGCAATTTCCGATTGACTCTTTTCTTCAATATAGTATAGATAAGCAAGCTTAGCTAACAGTTTTTTGCGTTCATATTTCACAATCCTTCTCCTAACTATACCATGGTAAGGGATATCCCTGCTTGTTCAAGTTTTCTCATCGCCTCTGATGATATTTCCTTATCTGTAATCACGCGTTGTACTTGAGACAAGGCAAAATTTCTGACATTGCCCTTCTTTTGAAATTTGCTGGAATCTGTCAGGATCACTATATTTTCAGAAACCTGAGACATATATTGAACAACTTCGCTACGCATCATATCTTTACCAGTAAACCCCAATGCGTCATCATAGCCATCTGCACCAATAAATGCATTTTTTACACGAAAAGATTGGATTAACTGCTTCAACAAAGGACCAACTGTCACCTGGGAGTCTTTTTGAAACTCTCCTCCCAATAATATAATTTTGCAAGAGTCATAATTTCGAACAAAATCTGCAATAAAATAAGAATTTGTCACAATCTTCACATTCTTCTTTGTTTGACAGATTTCTTCCGCTAATAGAGCACACGTTGAACCTGATTCAATGAGAATAGTTTCGTTATCCTGTACTAATTTTGCTGCTTCTTGGGCAATTTTTCTTTTGGTATCATAATGGAAAGATAAGCGGACATTTATATCATCACCGCTATTTAATACAGCATAACCATGTTCTCTATGAAGAAGACCCTTGGATTCTAATTTATCTAAATCCTTTCGAATCGTTACTTTTGAGACTTCTAAAGTTTCAGAAAGTGTATTGACATCAATTTTTTCATATTGCGAAACTAGTTTTAAAATTTCTTCTAAACGCTTCATATTTCTTACCTCTTCTCTATTTTATCAAATTTTCTTAAAAAAAATATAAGGGAGAAAAGTTTCATTCGTAATTGATTTTGTTTCTAAAAATATATAATACAAATATCAGCAAGAAGGAGAAATAGATATGGGAACGACACGCGGTATTATTTTTCAATATTCAACACTTCAGTATTCATGATGGACCAGGAATTCGAACAACTGTTTTTTTCTGAAAGGATGTCCTTTGCGTTGTCCGTGGTGCTCTAATCCCGAATCACAGCGAATGAACCCTGAACCGATGCTTGATGCGGTTACTAAAAGCTCCCGGAACAACTGGACAAGAAAAAAACAGTAGATGAAATTATTGATGAAGTCATGAAAGATATTGATTTCTATGAGGAATCTGGAGGCGGTATGACCTTATCTGGTGGTGAAATATTTGCCCAATTCGAATTTGCAAAAAGCACTACTGAAAGCTGCTAAAGAGAGAGGTCTTCATACTGCCATCGAGACAACTGCTTTTTGTGGAACACGAAAAAAATTTATTGACCTGATCCAATATGTTGATTTCATTTATACCGATTTGAAGCACTACAATAGCCTCAAACACAAAAAAAGAAAGTCGGTGTTCATAATAGTTTAATCATCGAAAATATCCATTACGCTTTTAAAGAGAAAAAAAAGATTGTTTTACGTATACCTGTGATCCCTCAGTTTAATGATTCTTTAGCCGATGCAGAAGAATTTCCACTCTTTTCAACTCCTTAGATATTGATCAAGTACAACTTCTCCCATTTCACCAGTTTGGTGAGAATAAATACAAACTGTTAGGACGTCGTTATGAAATGGAAGGAATAAAGGCTCTGCACCCCGAAGACTTGTATGACTACCAGCAAGTTTTTTTAGATCATGACATCCACTGTTATTTCTAATCCACTCAAAAATCCCCACAGCTAGTTTCAGTAGGTTGAAACATGGCTGTGGGGATTTTTAGTTTTTTTCACGAGCAATCAAGAAAATCAATAGATCACTTAACTGAAGTCGAGACTACTTCCTTTTGAAAAAAGATAAATCACTATCACGAAATTGAACTCGCCCTAAAAGCGTCGAGAAAAAGAGAAATTGACTGGTGGGCATGGCCCACACCGTCAATCTCCTATTTTCTTCTCGCTTTTTTTACGGGCTTAGTATCTTGATTTACCAAATAATCACACGATCCTCTGGTGCGCGCCACATGCCGTCGCCTTCTTTGACATCAAAGGTTTCAAAGAATTCGTCAAAGTTTGGTAATTGAACATTGGTACGGAGTTTTCCTGGTGCGTGGACATCGACACTTGCGAGGAGTTGCATGTACTCTGTACGAGCTTTCATGCGCCAGATGCGAGCAAAGTTAGTGAAGAATTCTTCTGCTGAGAAATCTTCCTCTTTTTTCGCTGCTTCAAGAGCTGCAGCGATACCGCCGAGGTCTGCTACGTTTTCAGAAACGGTCAATTTCCCGTTGATCTTGGCACCGTATGAGTCTTGACCTTCGAACTGATCGATGACCTTTGAGTCCGAGCGGTAAAGGCTTCGTAATCTTCTGGTTTCCACCAGTCTTTCAAGCTACCATGCTCGTCAAAGGATGCTCCATTGGTGTCAAAGGCATGGGAGATTTCATGGGCAATGACTGCACCGATTCCGCCGTAGTTGGCTGATGATGATTGGTGAAGGTCATAGAAAGGTGCTTGTAAAATTGCTGCTGGGAAGACGATTTGGTTCTGTTGCGGATCATAGTAAGCATTGACCAGATGGGCTGGCATGTGCCATTCGCTTCGATCAACCGGTTGGTTCCACTTGCTCCAAGTATGGGCAATGGAAATTTCGTAAAGGGCTTGAGCATTTTCAACCAAGGTCTTGCTTTCGTCGATGATCTTTTTGGCGTATGTTTCTGGTAATTTTTCAGGGTAGCCGATATGTGGTGTGATGACATTGAGTTTGACAATGGCTTTTTCACGAGTTTCAGGAGCGAGCCAGTCTGCTTTTTCTAAGCGCTCCTTATAGACGTCAATCATGGTCGCTACTTTATGCTCTACGTCTGCTTTTGCTTCTGGTGAGAATTTTTCTCCCGCATACCAGAGTCCAAGTGCTTGGCTATAAGGTCCTTCTGCCAAGGCCAGAGCTGCTTTTTCTTTTGGACGAGGTTCTGGAATCCCCGTGATGATCCGTCCATATTCACCAGACAAGACACGGATTTCTTCCGTCAAGAAAGACGTCCAATCTAAAGCAGCACCAAGTTTCAATTTGGCATGAATGGTTTCCCAGTTGGCTGCCGAGTAGTATTTTGGTGCGAATTCCTTCCAGAAACGCTCTTCTGGCACGATGATTTTATCTGGTGTTTGTCCGATCACTTCAGTAAAGAAGGCATCGAGTGGCAATTCTGGGACCAAGGCCTTGAAATCTGCCCACTCATAAGGATGATAGAGTTTGTTGTACTCGGATCTTTCTTCGTTTGATAAGACATATTTGGCCAATTCTGCATCCGCCGCAATGACCTTATCCAGAATGTCTTTGATTTCTTCCTCTGAGAATTCAAATTTCGCCAAGAGTTTTTCAACCATTTGACGCCAAACAGCCAATAACTCTGGGCCTTTTTCATTGCCTTCTTCATAGTAGGTTGTATCAGGCAAAATTAAACCGAGTGCTTCTCCCCACAAGACATTCATTTGGGCATTCATAAAGTCTGGTGACACGCTAAATGGCATGAGGTTTGGTTTGCCAGCTAGCTCATAGGTGCCCAATTTACTGGTATAGTCTTCAAAAGAAGACAAGGCCTTGACTTCATTGATCAAGGGCATAGCTGGAGCCACACCAGCTGCATCTCGTGCCTCAAAATCTGCCACCATCTTGTGATATTTGACAAAGTTTTGGAGAATGCTATCTTCGGGTAAGTCTTCTCCCCGTTGCCATTTTCCGGTAATATCCAACATTAAGTTTTCGATTTCTTGGATCAAGTCCATAAACCCACCGGTTGACGGTTTATCATCCGGGATGACGGCTGTCTCAGCCCATTTCCCGTTGACGTAATCATAAAAATCATCTTGTAAACGTACCATGATCTTCTCGCTTTCATTCTTTTCTATTAACCTTATCAAAAATAGGAACTTTTTTCAATGATTACAAGTGAGTTAATCTAAATTATTTTGAAAATTAACTTGACTTAATTTTTTTATTCATGTATATTAATGGTAAAGGAGCAAAATCATGATTCAAATTGAACATCTAAGTGTTGCTTACCAGCAAACACTGGCCTTGGATGATCTTTCCCTCACCATCCAGGGTCCAACCATCCTAGGCATTCTTGGACCCAACGGAGCTGGAAAATCAACCCTGATCAAGGCCATGCTAGGACTTCTCCCTCATTCGGGAAAAGTCCTGCTCGATCAAAAAGATCTCGGCCAAGTTCTTCAACGAGTGGCCTACGTCGAACAAAAGACAGCTATTGATTTCCACTTCCCCATCACGGTGCGAGAGTGTGTCTCACTGGGCCTCTACCCCCATCTTTCTATTTTCAAGCGAAAAAGCAAAGAGGATCTCCAAAAGGTGGAAGATGCCCTAAAACTTGTCAATCTCCTTGATCTAGCGGGTCGCCAGATTGGCCAGCTTTCAGGAGGGCAATTCCAACGGGTTCTAATCGCCCGCTGCTTGGTCCAAGAAGCAGATGTCATCTTTTTGGATGAGCCCTTCGCAGGGATTGACTCCGTCAGCGAAGACATTATCATGCAGACCCTTCAGACCTTGAAACAAGAAGGCAAGACCATCCTGATCGTCCATCACGATCTCAGCAAGGTTCCAGCTTATTTTGATCAAGTTCTGCTTCTTCATCGCAAGCTGATTGCCTTCGGAAAAACGGAGGAAACCTTTACCAAAGAGAATCTGCATGCAGCCTACGGGCATGAACTCTTTATAGGAGGTGAAATCAGATGATTGCAGAATTTATCAATGGATTACAACAATTTCATTTCCTCCAAAACGCTCTCATTACAGCTATTGCCATTGGGATCGTCGCCGGTGCGGTCGGATGCTTCATTATTTGCGAGGCATGTCTCTCATGGGAGATGCTATCTCGCACGCAGTCCTTCCAGGGGTGGCCCTGTCCTTTATCCTGGGTATCAATTTCTTTATTGGCGCCATTGTCTTTGGGCTTCTAGCTTCCATCCTTATCACCTATATCAAGAGCAACTCCATCATCAAGAGCGACACAGCGATAGGGATTACCTTTTCTTCTTTCCTCGCCTTAGGAGTCATCCTGATTGGAGTCGCAAAAAGTTCCACCGACCTTTTCCACATCCTCTTTGGGAATATTTTGGCCGTGCAAGACCAGGATATGTGGATGACCATCGGTATTGGGGTGGCGGTCTTGCTGGTGATTGTCCTGCTTTTTCGCCCCTTGCTGCTCACTTCATTTGATCCGGTTTTGGCTCAATCCATGGGCGTCCGGGTCAAGGTCTACCACTACCTCCTTATGGTGCTCTTGACCTTGGTTTCTGTTACTGCTATGCAAAGTGTCGGAACCATTCTCATCGTCGCCATGCTTATTACACCCGCTGCGACGGCTTATCTCTATGCCAATAGCCTCTGGTCCATGATGCTCTTGTCCTCTAGCTTAGGTGCTCTTGCATCCATTTTGGGACTCTTTATTGGTTATAGCTTAAACATCGCCGTCGGGTCTTGTATTGTCCTCACTTCTGCCGTCTTCTTTCTCATCAGCTTCTTTATAGCTCCTAAGCAAAGAAAGAACAGGCACGCTCTTTCATCTCATTAAAGGAGAAACACATGAAAAAAATCGCTTCTGTCCTCGCCCTCTTTGTGGCGCTCTTATTTGGTCTGTTGGCCTGTAGCAAAGGCTCTTCTTCTGGAGCTTCTGGTAAATTGAAAGTGGTCACCACCAATTCAATCCTTGCAGATATAACTAAATATTGCTGGGGATAAGATCGATCTGCACAGTATCGTTCCTGTCGGCAAAGATCCTCACGAGTACGAACCGCTTCCAGAAGATGTCAAAAAGACTTCGCAAGCAGACCTCATCTTCTACAACGGGATCAACCTCGAAACCGGTGGCAATGCTTGGTTTACTAAATTGGTCAAAAATGCCAATAAAGTTGAAAACAAAGACTATTTCGCAGCTAGCGACGGAGTCGACGTCATCTACTTGGAAGGCCAAAACCAAGCTGGAAAAGAAGACCCTCACGCTTGGCTCAATCTCGAAAACGGGATCCTCTACGCTAAAAACATTGCCAAACAATTGATCGCAAAAGATCCCAAAAATAAGGACTTCTACGAAAAAAATCTAGCTGCCTATACTGAAAAACTCAGCAAGCTCGACCAAGAAGCCAAACAAAAATTCAACAATATCCCAGAAGATAAGAAGATGATTGTAACCAGCGAAGGTTGCTTCAAGTACTTCTCCAAAGCCTATGGCGTCCCATCTGCCTATATCTGGGAAATCAACACGGAAGAAGAAGGCACACCTGACCAAATCAAAACGCTGGTAGAAAAGCTCCGTCAAACCAAGGTGCCAGCCCTCTTTGTCGAATCCAGTGTCGATGAGCGTCCTATGAAAACTGTGTCTAAAGATACCGACATCCCAATCTATGCAAAAATCTTCACTGATTCCATTGCCAAAGAAGGAGAAAAGGGCGATAGCTACTACAGCATGATGAAATGGAACTTAGACAAGATCGCAGAAGGATTGAGTCAGTAGCCCCTTCAGATTTCTAAACAAATCAGTGGCCCTTCCCCCTTCATTGATGTACAATGAAAAGAAAAAAGGAGTCTTTTTATGGCAACATTTTTAGGAAACCCTGTGACCTTTACCGGATCTCAACTTCAAGTAGGGGAAATGGCCCATGATTTTTCATTGATCACTCCAGCTCTTGAGAAGAAATCTTTAGCTGATTTTGCTGGCAAGAAAAAAGTCCTCAGCATTATCCCATCCATCGACACAGGTATCTGTTCGATGCAAACACGTCACTTCAATCAAACCTTATCGGATATGGAAGACACTGTCGTCTTGACGGTCTCTGTCGACCTTCCTTTTGCTCAAGGTAAATGGTGCGCTGCTGAAGGGCTCGACAATGCCATCATGCTCTCAGACTACTACGACCATTCCTTCGGGAAAGCTTACGGCCTCTTGATCAATGAATGGCACCTACTTGCGCGTGCTGTCTTGGTCTTAGATGCGGATAACAAGGTTACTTACGTTGAATACCTAGAAAATATCAACAGCGAACCAAATTACGACGCTGCAATCGAAGCCGTCAAAGCACTTGGATAAATGAAAAAAGAGGTCTGCGACCTCTTTTCCATTGCTATAAAATCCGATGAAGTCCATTCTGTAGGAGGACGCGCCAGCGTAAGCGAGGGATGCCTCTGAGGAAACTCCGCACGCGCTGTGCCACTTGTTGCTTGTAGCTCTTGCCTCCTTGTGCAAAGACCCCTTTTCGACTCCAGTAGCCTTCGACACTGCGATCATTTTTAGGGGCTAGATAGCGAACACCTTGACGATAAAGGACCTGCTTCCGAAAGGCTGGGTCCCAAGCTTTGACGGGGTCAATATCTAAGTCCTTATGGGTCCGTCCCCTAGCCAGCCCGTAGTTAAAACTAGCCCCATTGACAATGCCATTTTCAGAAACTTCTACTGGATCGACTTCATTGAGAAAACGCCCGGCTTGATCGAGAATATACTCCGTATGGAAATTTAACAAGACCTTGAAATTGACTTGTTGGGAGGTCCCTGATGGATAATGAAGGTGACCATCTGGCCCTAGGGAGACCTTATTGTGAAGGCGGGCAGCCGCATAAGCATCCACCGTGACCGCTCTAGCCTCCTGTAGGTAAGCTTGTAAGGCCTCTTCGTCAGTCTGTCCAGCTCTCGCATTATGTATCCGAATCCATTGTGCCTGGTAACTTGAAAGTAGGTAGCGCAACTGGTGAACCTGGCGTTTCAAAGCTGATCTCCCGACTGATCTGCTAAAGGATCCTTTTCAAAGGCGACCTGCACGACGCGTGAAAAAGCCTTCCAAAAGTCGGAACCTGGTGGACAATCTGGAGCCATCCTACTCAGAAGAAAGGCTGTTTCTTCACAAGTTCCAGACAAGTCACTTGGCATAAGGAGAATTTTCATAACGCCCCTCAGCAAGTCTTGGGCAGCAGTTTCCGTTAGATCCTTGATCTCTTGAAACCACATGTTTTGAAACAGAGGACTGGCAAAGAAAAAGACAGACTGGTATTGTTCTTGGTAGGCTTGTGGATCTTTGTATCCCTGCAAGTGCTTCTCTAGATAGGCTAAACTATTCTCTCTCCAGCCTAGTCTCGCTAATTCCCGTCTGTTCATGATGCCATCCTTTCTATGCTTCTATACTACCATCTTTTGGAGCTTGAGACAATTCTCATTACTCCACTAGCGTTTTTGAGGATTTTTTTGATATACTAGAAGTGAGCGAAGAAAAGAGGAAAGCATGACACCAAACAAAGAAGATTACCTCAAGTGCATTTATGAAATTGGCACAGAAGTAGAAAAAATCAGTAATAAGGAAATCGCTAGTCGCATGCAGGTCTCTCCACCCGCTGTGACTGAGATGATTAAGCGGATGGTCTCTGAGGGTCTCCTAGTGAAAGATAAGACCCATGGCTATCTACTAACGGATCTGGGCTCGCAATTGGTCTCTGATCTCTACCGCAAGCACCGCTTGATCGAAGTATTTCTGCTGAAAAATCTTGGCTACACAACTGAAGAAGTCCATGAAGAGGCAGAAGTTCTCGAGCATACCGTTTCTGAACATTTCATCGACCGGCTGGATCACATGCTTGGAAATCCTAAGACCTGCCCTCATGGTGGGACAATTCCAAGAAAGGTGAAAGGCTTGTCGAAGCCTACCAAGACCGTCTTAGTGAAACGACTGAGCCTGGTCTGTATATTCTGCAAAGAGTCTATGACACCTATGAATTGTTAAAATTCTTAGACCAGATCCATCTCCAAATTGGTGATACCATCGCGTTTCAACGGTACGATGACTACACAGAACTCTATCACTTAGTTATACATGAACAAGAAATTTCTATCAACCAAGTGATCGCCCAACAACTCTATATTGAAAAACATGCAGTCTAACCCGACTGCATGTTTTCTTACTTATGGATGTTTTGTATCTAGTAAAATCGTCACCGGACCATCATTGATCAATTCAATCGCCATATCGGCTCCAAAGATCCCTCGTTTGACAGGGACTTCTTTTTCTAATTGATCATTAAAGGCATCATATAACTGACTGGCCATATCTGGCTTGGCAGCCCCTATAAAAGCAGGACGGTTGCCTTTTTTTGTCTCCGCAAAGAGGGTAAATTGAGAGATCGACAAGATTTCCCCTTGGACATCTTTGACCGAAAGATTCATCTTATCTTCCTCATCTGAGAAAATACGCATCTGCGATACCTTGCGGACCGCATACTCCAAATCCTTCTGGTCATCCTCAGGCCCCACTCCCACTAGGAGCAGCAAGCCTTGCTGGATCGCATTGTAAACTTGGCCATCAATGGAAACCGAGGCACTCTTGACCCGTTGAATTACTAATTTCATTTTATTATCCTATTTTATAAATCTATTGAGCATTCACTGCTACCCTTGAAAGAACGTCAACCACAGACGACGAGCTAACCAAGCAATAAAAAGAGTTCTGAACATATCCTAGCTTCTTCAAAGAAAATCGACATCAAACAAGGCGGTGAGACGCAGGCATACTATCTGAAAAGTAAAGGCTGTTCAGTTGCTTTTAGTGCGAGACAGCGAGACAAAGACAGTACTTAAGTACGGCAAGGCGAGCTAACGAAGCAATAAAAGAGTTCTGAGCACATCCTAGCTTCTTCAAAGAAAATCGACATCAGACAAGGCAATGAGACGCAGGCATAACTGTAGTTAGGCCAGTCGAAACTAACGCAGTATGAAGTCGATTTTCGTAGAAGACTAGCCGTTGGTACGCTTAACAGAGTACACCTCCGGCACACTCTTAATCTTATCCACAACTGTTGTCAACATAGACAGGTTTGGAATCCCAAAGGAAATGTGGATATTGGCAAATTTCATGTCTTTGGTTGGTTGGGCATTGACGGTTGAGACCATCTTAGCTGTATTGGAGAGGACTTGTAGTACATCGTTCAGAAGTCCGGCACGGTTGAGTCCGTAAATATCGATGTGAGCGATGTAGTCTTTGGTCGTGTTGTTATCTTCCCATTCTACATCGATCAAGCGTTGCTCGTAGTTGTCTTGAGCTCGGAGATTCATACAGTCCTGACGGTGAATCGCAACACCGCGTCCTTTGGTGATGTAGCCGACGATTTCATCACCTGGAACTGGATTACAACACTTAGCAATCCGAATCAAGAGCCCAGAAGCACCTTGGATAACCACGCCACCTTCGTGACGAACCTTCAAGGTGTCTTTTTATTTTCAACCTTGACCTCGCCACCTTTGACTAGCTCTTCTGCTTCTGCGCGTGCCTTAGCCCGTTCTTCTTCCCGGCGTTCATCCTCCGTCAAGCGGTTAAAGATGGTAATAGCCCCAATCTCTCCAAAACCAATCGCCGCAAACAAGGCTTCTTCTGTCTTGTAACTTGATTTTTGTAGCACTTTGTCCATGTGCTTTTTGTCCATGAACTTATTGGCTACCAAGTCATGCTCGTGGAATTGGGCCATCAAGAGGTCCCGACCACGGTTAATAGATAATTCCTTGTCTTGATTTTTAAAGAACTGACGAATCTTGTTGCGCGCCTTGCTAGTTTTAACAAGGGTCAGCCAGTCACGGCTTGGACCAAAGGAGTTGGCATTGGTGATAATTTCCACCTGGTCTCCCGTCCGAAGTTTGGTATTGAGGGGCACCATCCGGCCATTGACCTTAGCACCAATCGCTTTTTCCCCAACCTTGGTGTGGATTTCATAGGCAAAATCGATCGGTCCGGAATCTTTCGGAAGCGAGCGCACGGTTCCATCTGGTGTAAAAACGTAAATCTCTTCTGCCAAGATGTCTTCTTTTACATTTTCAACAAATTCTTTGGCATCGCCTGACTGGTCTTGGAGTTCCATCATCTCCTTGATCCAGTTCATCCCAATAGCCGATTCCTTGCTGTTGACCTGACCCTTGATGCCTTTTTTATAGGCCCAGTGAGCCGCAACCCCATACTCAGCGACTTCGTGCATTTCCTTGGTTCGGATCTGGAATTCAATCGGTCCTTTAGGGCCATATACAGTCGTATGGATGGACTGATAACCATTGGCCTTCCGGTTGGCAATATAGTCCTTAAAACGCCCCGGCATTGGCTTCCAGAGCTCATGGATGTAGCCCAGCATGGCATAAACATCACTTGGGGTATCCAGGATACAGCGGATGGCAATCAAGTCATAGATTTCATCAAAGCGTTTCTTCTTATCCTGCATTTTGCGATAGATCGAATAGATATGCTTTGGTCGACCATAAATTTTTCCATGCAAATGGCGTTCCCCAGCATAGGTCTCGATCTTGTGGACAACCTCTTCGACCAACTCTTCTCGCTCGCGACGTTTTTCCTTCATCATATGAGAAATCTTGTAGAATTCTGTCTCATTCAAATAACGGAAAGACAAATCCTCCAGTTCCCATTTGACGCTGGAAATCCCGAGACGGTGGGCGAGTGGCGCATAGATCTCCATGGTCTCACGCGAAATGCGCTCTTGCTTATCCTTGCGCAAATGCTTGAGGGTACGCATATTATGCAAGCGGTCTGCCAATTTGACCAAAATGACACGAATATCTTGAGACATGGCCATGAGCATCTTGCGATGGTTTTCCGCCAACTGCTCTTCATGGGACTTGTACTTGACCTTCCCGAGCTTGGTCACCCCATCGACAATCACGCGCACATCATGACCAAATTCGCGCTCTAAATCATCTAAAGTCGCATCCGTATCTTCCACGACATCATGCAAAAAGCCACAGGCGACCGTCACAGCATCCAGTTTCAGCTTGGCAAGGATTCCTGCCACTTGAATCGGATGAATGATATAAGGCTCTCCAGATTGACGGAATTGCCCATTATGGCAATCAACCGCATAGACCAAAGCCTTTTGTACAAAAGCAACATCTTCAGGTGATAAATATTTTTTTGTAAGGGCAACGACTTGGTCCCCTGTTAAATTCTCTTCTTTCGGCATTCGTTTTCTCCAGTTTCTTGGATACTATTTTAACACTTTTAGAAGCAGATGGGAACCAATGAAGCTACTTTAATATACGGATACTACTTTGTCTTACAAAACTCTTGCAAAGCGTTTAACTCCAATTTCTTTCTTTCAACTCCTTCTTTAACAGAGTTTGAAAATTTTCCAGCCAAATCCGAATCAATAGTTCCAATAACCTGATCTAAAGAACTTTCAAGTTCTGTTAAACTAGATAAAATTCTTTTTTTAATGCTTCTTTGGTCAACAGTTGCCTTTGTTAAGGCTATTTCCCCATAAATTTAACACTAAGAAGAGCTGCCATGAAACGCTTATCTTCGTATGTTAAATCATTTGTAAGATCAATTTTCGACATACATCTCCTTTCGTAATTTTGCAATCTCATTCGCATATTTTTCAGAGGCTACCTGTAATTCTTTTTGTTTTAACTGATGCGCTTCCTCAATATGAGCTAGTTCGTGATAGTGCTCTGCATTCAATTCTTCATAAACATCTGATAATTCACGATAATAATCCGATAAAATTTCCGTATTACCCATCGTCTTAGAGAAATATCCGACTTCCTCTTCCATCATTTCAATGTTTTGTTTTGTAAAACAATACTGATCATGGATATGATTCATTCTTTTCTCTAGTTCTTTCATCTCCATTTTTAATTCTTCTTCAGTACCATTCCATTTTTCTTCTACTTCTCTAATCGCATTAATGTATTCAATCTCTTTGTTGCCCATTCTTTACCATTGCAATTGAAGTTGGATTGCTAGAGAAACATCCGTGCCTATTACAGTTGCAATTCCTTTCGCTATGTCTGTTGATAGACTAAAAATGCTTTCTTTTATTTTTAGAGTATCTTTTTTAATTTTTTCTAATTCTGTGATGCGATTCGTCTCAATCGTTTCTTTTGTTGCACCAATTTGAGCAAGTGCGCTTATGATATCACTTTCTGTGCAACGGGTCCCTAATACAGTTGAACGGCAAGAAATTAATAACGTCTCCCAGGTTCCTTTTATATCCGCAATACGGAAATCACAGACAGCTAAAATATAATCAGAGGCAATGAGGGTAAACTCCTTCAGCGACTCCACTATTCCCATTGCCTGAATGGTATCCATGGAAATGAGGTCACTTCCGGAGAGTCCGCTTTTCTTCCAAGACTCCAGCGCTTGTTTCTTTAACTGCAGTTGTTCTTTTGTCTGCTTTATTCGAGCTAACCGATAGTCATCTAAACTCTCTTCTTTGACGTTCAAGTAGCCATACTTGTAGTCGTAACCACCCCACATATGTTGTTTTCCTAAATTGCCAGCATCCTTACTGTCAATTCGAACAAGTGTTCCAACAACTCCTTCATTCCCTTCTTCAGAATGTTCCCATGTGACCAAGTCACGCTTGTCTATAAAATTAAAAATTTTATATTTAATCTTATCGACCTGTTTCTTTTCTGCATCACTCAACTGTGGATAAAGGTTGGGTGCTTCATATATATAAGCCCCATCAATTCTATCTAAATATTTATCCTCTAAAGAACCCAGTGAAGATTGGATATTTAAGCCCCCTAAAGAATGAGCATAAAATTTGAAACGAGCATTCGGATATCTATCCATTGCTGCTTTTACTTCTTTCGAAGCCGCATCAAGCTGGGAGGTTTTCCCAGTTTTGATTCCAAGTCTTTTAGCCATTGATATTTGTAATGCAGTTGGAGCATCGGTAAGTACCCAATCATCTACGGCTCCCATGAAATTTTTATCAAATTTAGCTTCCGATCCCTCAAACAAAATTGTTACTTCATGCACATCTTCTGGTCTGGTTTCATGAGTGATTTTTTTATCTGTCACAATATATCCATTTAAACCAGATAGAGCTCCTTGAAACCGTGCTTTCAAGTCTTCGAGAGAGGAAACCATATCCTCTTCTGGTGCCTGGCCAAAAACTTCAGAAACATAGCCTATTGTTTTTTTCTTATTATCTGTATCAATTTTTACTTTATTTCCAACTTTATATTTCGTATATTCCTGCCATGCAATATCATTCTTTTGTTCATCATTAAATACCATTTTTAATCTCCTATTAGATTCTGTAGTTCTGTAGACTCAGACATCCCTACAGATCTAATCGGGCCATCTTCACTACTCTTCCTCAATCCCATACTTCCAGTTATCTCTTTATTTCCATTTATAGTCACTTCAAACATTATCCCCCCCATTGGATTGTGTTCGATCGTTTCATCATTAATTTCATACGATTGGATCTTACCTTTTGGCGTCAAGGCATCTGGATCTGTTGCCTTTAGTTCTTCTTCTATCAACTTTTCCACTTCCTTACTATGCACGATCTGAACCATTTCATGTTGAAAATCAAGATGGTTCTTTACAAGTAGACCTCCCCATACCAAGACTCCTAATAGTAGTACTCCAAATAGATAACGACCGATTTTTCTTTTTGATTTCATCCTCATCCTCCATAAAGTGTTAGTAGTATCACTTTACACTATTTAGTTTTCAATTTTATTACTCTTACTTTAATAATTCGTAAAAATTTTCGAAAACGTGACAGCAATTTCTAAATTTTTTTAAAATTTTGGAACAGATATCAAACCGAATGAGTTACTTTCTCAGATTGATGATTGTTTACCAGCAAACAGTAAGCTTACTCTTCCATCAGCTTTTGAAGGCCTTCAGATTCATCCATTCCCACAGATTCAATCGGCCCATCCTCGCTATATTTCCTTAATCCCATACTTCCAGTTATCTCTTTATTTCCATTTATAATCACCTCAAACATAATCCCTCCCATTGGATTGTGTTCGATCGTTTCATCATCGATTTCATACGATTGGATCTTGCCTTGATCTGTAAACGCCTCCGGGTCTTTCTGTTTCAAATCATATACAATCAACTCCTTTACTTCATTACTATGTACAATTCGGACCATTTCTTGTTGGAATTCTAGATGATCCTTTACTTTTGACCCAACCCAGATCAAGAGTCCAACAACTATCACAGAAAATATCAAGCGTCGTCTATTCTCTTTTTTAATCATATGCATCCTCTCCTTACTTTTATAATTCGTAAAAATTTTTGAAAATAGAAGATTTTTGTAAAAAAAATAACGAAGCGATTCCTTCACTTCGTTAGTTCATTAATTCTGCGACAACACTCACGGCGCTAAGGGCGTAGAGTGGGGCTGTTTCTGCTCGTAGAATGCGAGGACCAAGTCCTGCAAGAATGGCTCCTTTAGCTGTAAAACTTTCAATTTCTGCAGGAGAGAGCCCACCCTCTGGTCCCAAAAGATAAAGAGTAGTTTACTTCCAGCTTCTAATCCTGTCAGCGACTGAATCAGAGCGGCTGCCTCTCCTTCTTTAGCCGACTCTTCATAAGCCACCACGATCCGGTCAAACTGGTCTAACTGAGTTAGAAAGTCAGACTTTTTTTCTCAAATAGGGTAATGCTTGGGACTAGATTCCGCTTGCTTTGCTCGGCTGCTCCGAGGGCGATTTTTTCTAGTTTCTCGACCTTTTTACTCAATTTCTTGCCGTCCCACTTGGCAACGGACCAGTCCGCGGGGAATGCCCAGATCTGGCTAGCACCTAGTTCTGTCACTTTTTGAGTGATAAACTCGAGCTTGTCTCCTTTGGGAAAGCCTGATGCGATGGTCACTTGGACTGGCAGTTCCACATTGTCCGCTAATTCCTCGATTAGCTCCAACTGACGGGCTTCTACATTGACCACGCGCGCCAAGCGCTTAATCCCATCATCAAAGACCAAAGTCACCTCATCATCTTCTTTCAGGCGCATAACCTGAAACATGTGCTTGCTGGTTTCCTTATCCTCGATGGTGACAGGTGAGCTAGCCAATCCTTTTACAAAATACTGCTGCATGCTAGCCTCCAATCACACCGGAGACATCCTTGGTCTTTTTGAAGACGCAGGCATTCCATTCCCCTTGAATCATGTGGGTTTCAAGGAAAAATCCAGCCGACTCAGCCGACTCACGCACCATGTCCCACTTGTCCTTGATAATGCCACTCATGATGAGGTAACCTTCGTCCTTGACCAAACGATAAGCATCATCTGTCAGATGGATAAGGATATCCGCCAAGATGTTGGCCACGATGACATCTGCCTCAATCTCCACGCCTTTAAGCAAATCGCCTGGAGCTACATGGATGTTTTCCATGCCCGGGTTGAGCTCAATATTTTCCTGAGCGACGCGAACCGCTACATCATCCAAGTCATAGGCAAAGATTTCCTTAGCACCCAGAAGGAGCTAGCAATGGAAAGGACGCCTGATCCTGTCCCCACATCTAGCACTGTCTCCCCACCACGAAGAACTTGCTCTAAGGCAAAGAGGCTCATCTTGGTTGTTGGGTGGGTTCCTGTTCCAAATGCCATCCCTGGATCCAGCTTGATAATCTTTTCTCCAGCAGTCGCTTCATAGTCTGTCCATGACGGCACGATGGTCAAGTCATGAGTGATACGAGCTGGTTCATAGTACTCTTCCAGTTGTCGGCCCAGTCTTCCTCAGCCAAGGCAGTCGTTCCCATCTTGATCTCTCCTAAATCCATAAAGTCGGTCAATTCTGCAAGACGCGCCTGCAAATCCGCTTCAACCGCTGCTACATCAACCGTGTCCGGGTAGTAGGCCGTCACCACGATTTCTTCTTGTTGCACAACCTCTGGGAAAATCTCACCGAAACGGTCGACATTTCCCACATAGTCCATGCTGTCTTCAATCGCAACTCCTTGGGCGCCTAACTCGATCAAGAGATTAGAGACTAGCTCCTCACCCTCACGCTTCACCGTTACTTTTAACTCTTGCCATGTTTCCATCATTAAGATACCAAGCCCATAAAATACAAAGCCAAAATAGGAAACTCTCTGAAGACACTTGTATCTATGAGAAGTTTACCTTTTTGGCACAGTGTTTAGGGCGGGTTCAGTTTAGAAATTTAACCGAACCATCCTTTCTATTTCTCTATCAATTTTTTCATATAGACCATATCCATGCCTTCTTTTTCAGGCTCGATATGGGTTTGATGGTAGCCATTCTTCTCGTAGAAGGCGACCATGCCTGCATCCTGAAACACCGTACACAAATCCCATTGTCTAACGGTTGAAAATTCCCTCTTCTAGCAAGCGTAATCCTTCAGATCCATACCCTTTTCCCTGATACGGAGGCAGAATCGCTGCAGTCCCCAACCAAGCTTCCGTTAACTCTTCATTGGTATGAATTCGTAAAAAACCAATCTTCTCTTCGTTTTCTTTTACAAAGTAGTAATAGCTATGGGGCCGCTCAACTAATTTCCATTTGATTCGCTCACGATCTTCTAGATAGGGATCATATTCATCTTGGTATTTGTCATAGACTGCCTTAAAACTGGCTCTTTGAATGGCAATAATGGTTTCTAAATCCTCTGCTCCTGCTTTCTCAAGTGTTATCATAAACTTTCCTCCATATAATCTCTCACTCGTTCTTGCAATTGGGGAACAACTCGATCTGAAGTTAAATTCTTCAAAGCTCACTAACTTATAGCCCTGGCCCTCGTCTCCGAAGATGATACTTTCGAACTGTTCCTGTGTCAACCTCCCAACTAAAAAGACGGATTTTTTATTTCCATCTAGCATACTGGGGTAGAGCCGGGACCAGATCACATCGGCTTTCGACAGTTGGATGCTCAATTCCTCATAAATCTCACGCGCCACACACTCAAAAGGGGTCTCATTTCCTTCCCGACTACCACCTGGTAATTCCCACATATTAGGCCAGGGAATATCCTCCTTGTCATCGCGCAAGATGGTCAAAATTTGCCCATCACAAATCAAGGCAATTTTACAACCCGTAAATTCGAACCGTTCTTCTAAGCAATCCTCAAGCATGAGCTTTCCCTCCTAATATCTCGGATAGGGATAAAAGGTGCTTTCTTCTAGGCCGACTTTGCCTTCTTCAAAAACTTCTTGGTTCCAGACGATCTCAAAGCTCTCTGCTTTTTCGTCTGCCAAGAAATCCATGAGCTCATCCAAGGCCAACTCAGCAGTATCTCGTAGGAAAGTCGCAAAATAAGCTAGAAATTCACGTGACAAGCCTTTTTTAGGCTCATAAGGAATCGCTGTTAAATAGGCATCTTCCTCCACATGAGACTTGGCTGGATTGTAGAAGATAACAGCTTCTTCAAAGAATATATCCTCATCAGATTCTTCGCCAGCTTCATCAACCAGTGCAACCCCTCCCGTATTCTGTGCTTCCAAGAGAAAAGCCACTTCTACCGCATGGTTTTTCTTATCCCAATTGATCTCAAAATCAAAAGGAAAAACCTTGTCCATCTCCTCTTCTAAAATATCCAAAAATCCGTATTTAGACATAGCGTCCTCTTTCTAATTTCCCACTCTTAGAGCGGAATATGATACAATAGTTACTACAATCTTACCATAAAAAACGCCTCTTTGAAAGGAGACAAAGCTAGAAAGGAGAAGGAAATGCCCGACAATCTCGCACTCCGGATGCGACCACGGACGATCGATCAAGTCATCGGTCAACAGCACCTGGTCGGAGAAGGCAAAATCATTCGTCGCATGGTCGAGGCCAATCGTCTGTCCTCTATGATTCTCTATGGACCTCCGGGGATCGGAAAAACCAGTATTGCTTCTGCGATCGCAGGAACGACCAAGTATGCTTTTCGGACCTTTAATGCAACGGTTGACAGTAAAAAACGCCTACAAGAAATCGCAGAGGAGGCCAAATTTTCTGGTGGCTTGGTCCTGCTCTTGGACGAAATCCATCGCCTCGATAAAACCAAGCAAGATTTTCTCCTGCCTTTGCTCGAAAGCGGTCTGGTCATCATGATCGGTGCAACGACTGAAAATCCCTTTCTCTGTCACACCCGCTATTCGTAGCCGCGTACAAATCTTTGAGTTGGAACCATTGACGACGGAGGAGATCAAGCAAGCTCTGAAAACGGCCTTAGATGATCCCGAGCGTGGCTTTGACTTTCCTGTCGTTCTCGATGAGGACGCTTTGGATTTCATCGCTACCTCGACCAATGGAGATCTTCGCTCTGCCTTTAATTCTCTCGATCTGGCTGTGCTGTCGACCTCTGAAAATGCAGAAGGGATCCGCCATATTACGCTAGAGATCATGGAAAATAGCCTCCAGCGCAGCTACATCACCATGGACAAAGATGGAGACGGCCACTACGACGTGCTTTCTGCTCTGCAAAAATCTATCCGTGGTTCGGACGTCGATGCTAGTCTCCACTACGCCGCTCGTTTGATCGAAGCAGGAGATCTACCCAGCCTAGCTCGTCGCTTGACTGTCATCGCTTATGAGGATATCGGCCTAGCCAATCCAGATGCGCAGATTCATACCGTAACAGCCCTTCAAGCAGCTGAGCGCATCGGCTTTCCTGAGGCTCGCATTCTCATCGCCAACATCGTCATCGATCTAGCCCTTTCGCCTAAATCCAACTCAGCCTACGTTGCCATGGACAAGGCGCTGGCTGATCTTAGAACTTCTGGCAACCTTCCTATTCCTCGCCACCTCCGCGATGGTCATTATGCCGGAAGCAAGGAACTGGGAAATGCGCAAAACTATAAATATCCTCACAACTACCCTGGCAACTGGGTCAATCAGGACTACCTGCCAGACAAGCTCAAACACGCCTCCTACTTTATTCCCAATGAAAATGGCAAGTACGAGCGTGCTCTCGGAGCCACCAAGGAGAAGATTGATCAATTTAAGAAAAAGTGACATCGGTTTCAAAAAATTGAGATTTTTCCTTGAAATATTTTCAAAATGTGGTATCATATACATATAGAAACGCTGTGGTGTACGACTTCACACTTAAGTGTTGACCGACTATTTTTTGTATTATTAGGGAAACAAAAGACTTCTGGCAGTATGCAGGCCGTTTCACGCGGAAGCAGCTAAGTCAGAGCGAGTTGCCCACCTGCTTAATTGCGCGGGTTCAATACAAATCGTGAAGTATCGGCACCAATACAGCTTTTTATATTTGCCTCCTTAGCTCAGTTGGTAGAGCAGTAGACTCTTAATCTATGGGTCACAGGTTCGAGCCCTGTAGGGGGCATCAAACTTCAACAGTAAAAGCCTTGATAACCAAGGCTTTTTTGCTTGTCTTAAGAGCATTTGCCCCATCATTTGCCCCACATTTTTTTATGAGCAATCTCTCCAGATATCTCTGATTTGATTAAATTCCTCAAAAATTTTCTCTTCTAAAGTGTGTCCATATACTTCTACTAACATTGAAATATCTCTATGCCCTAGAATTTTTGCAATAACTCCAAGGTCAAAACCTTTGTGCCAGAGGTAGCTTCCATAGGTGTGACGTGCTCCTTTTGTCGTGATAATTGGATAAATGTCCAACTCATTTAAGAGAACACTCAAAGCTTTATTGACGCTTGCAATATCTGGAACTGAATGAATATATCCAAAATGTTGAAAGATCATTCGATATCGATTTTTGATTCCTAACTCCATGTTTGATCTTTCTTGCTCCGTTTGTAAAAGGCGCAAAATTTTGATACACTCTTCGTCTATCGGAACCATCCGAATAGACGTTTTATTTTTTGGTGGAACAAACTTATGAGAGAGAGTATTATACCTCCTGTATGTTTTTAACAATCCTCTGTCAAAATCAACCTCATTCCAAGTTAACGCTACTAACTCTCCAAACCTCATGCCTGTTTTTAATAGAAAATAGACGATATAAGGAACAATTGAACGTTGGTAATCGAATTTTCTCTTTACTGCTAAAAGTAAATCCAGATAGTCCTTTTCTGTATGTAAATATTTCTCTTCTGTCATCTGTTGTTCTTTGGATGAAAACAACTCGACATGTTGTGTAAAATCATCTATTAGAACTTTGTCAGCAATTGCCATTTGGATGCTCTGATGAATTCCAGTATTCAATCTACCAAGAAAATTTCTACCAACTGTTTGACCATACTTATTCATTATTCTTTGGTATTCACTCGCACGAATTTGAGTGACTTTTTTATTTCCAAATAATCTTTCAATTGTGTTTTTACGGAGAAGATATTTTTTCTTTGTCTCTTCCGACCTACTACTCGGTAGAATTTTTAGTTCAAGCCATTCTTGATATAGATCGACAAGAGAAATATCTCTAGAAATTCTTTTTCCTAAACGAAGTTCTTGCAGAATCGGCTCAGCTTCTGACTCTGCAAGTTTTTTTGTTTTAAAACCGCTATTATGAGCAACAGTTTTTCCTTCGTTACGAATTTCATAGGTCCATAAAGTTACTATCTCCTCGCTTTCGATAACGAACACTTGCCATATTACGCCACCTCTGTTCCTAGAATCTCATTTACAACACTTTTTGGAACAACCATCAAACGTTTGCGATTATAAAATGTATAGCCTCGTGATACAAGTAATTCTCTTGCCTGATGGATGATATCATTTGCAGTGTGAGGGCGATAGCCCATTTCAATTAATTCTTTGTTGCTAATTAAATTATTATCCATAGTTATCCTCCTTATTGATTTTCTAAAGTCAGAAACTCACCTACAAGTAGTTGTAATTCTGTATTTAATTTAGGGAGATTCTGTATTAATACTTCTTTTAATTCTTCCGCAAATTGGTTCGTTTCTTCTCTCAATAGTTTGCGGACTCTTGTTTTTTTCTTTTTGATGCTGTCTGATTTTAAATTTGGAAAAGCCAATGACAACAGTTCAGGATTGTTGAGAAAGATAATTGTAAATGCTCTTTGATCCACTCGAATATGATCTAGCTTATAAAACCCGAAATTATCAAGTCTACTCATAATATCTTGGACCATCTCCTCACCAATCGCTTTGGTTCTGAGTTGGAACTCTAGTCTCCACCAAAACGGATTTACATCCAAATCTAGCTTCTCTTCTCGCTTGTGAGCAATGATTTCTTTATTCTTATCATATAACCTAACTTGTACATTACTACCGCTAGAACCCCAATATTTCGTCTCTAATTCGCCCCCTCGACCATAGAAGACCTTATGGGTAACACCACCTTTAATATGTTGCAAATTAACGATCTCAGGCCTGTTGAGAATGTCAAATGCCAAATCAAAACGAGACAAACGTACCGTCAATGAATTCAATCTGGCAAAGTACATTAATTGCCTCCATACTTTCATTCCATCAAATTCTTTTAAAGTGTTAGGATTGAAATCAATCCGAATCAATTGTTCACCTCCATAAGTGGATAATTGAAAAAATATAATATTGATTGAATCATACTCATTAAAATCTTTAGCTAAAGTAAAGACATCATCTCGCACGTTATCATGTATTTCAAATGAGTCAACTCTTGTACTTATTGCCTGTTTCAGATTTTTGAAAATTCGTCTTAGGGAACCAGTGTCTGTATCCCAGATAACCGTTAATCTATCAATACTGACATCTAACCTCTGTACTAATTCTCCTATTTCACATCGTTCTTGAATGCTTCTTAAATCTTGTATAGAAACCAACAAAATTGTCCCCCCTTCTTTTAGAAACACCGTCAAATCAACGTTTGCTCGTTCCGTCGTTCTTTGGACGTTGTCCTAAGTGTACCTTTTTGCTGGCTGTTAGAATAGCCAGCTTTTCTTGGCTAGAAATTGTCTGGACGGCAGTCTGCAGGACTTCGCCTGACTTCCCGTCAGGCTCGTCCCTTGTCCTTGTCCACACAATTTCTAGCTCCAAGGCTTCGAATAGTCATAAGTCATAGTCTCGTCCTCAACTTCTTCCTCACTCACTATTCCTAAACAGATGAACTATTTTGTATTATTTATAACTTATTTATAAGTTATAAATATATTTTATAAAAAAATATTTTTTTGGAAGTCAATTAAAAAAACTTGATTTGTAAGTTTATAGGTGATAAAATAAGTTTAAAATAAAAAACAGGAGTTCATCATGACCTTTATTATTCAAAATTTTGGACCCAATTTGGCACGACTACGCATAGAAAAAGGAGTGAGTCAAACTCAACTTGCGGAAGATTTAGGAATCGGTAAACAATCCATCTCTGACTACGAAAAACAAAAAAGCTACCCCACCTTTGCAAATTTAGATAAGATAGCAGAATATTTTAATGCAACTCCAACTCAACTTTTTGGAACAAGTAAGGAGATTGAATTAGAAAAGAGTGTTCTTGAATCGAATGAATACTCTGATAAAGTAAGTGAGATCTTAAAGGCTGTCAAATACATCGAACATTTTCTACAAACTGATGGACAGTACTTAGAGGATTTACTTTACCTAACAAGAGGCAACCAGCTATACACAGAAGATGGAGATGAGTTGTATATTGATCCAACTTCTCAGAAAAGAACATTTCATAACCAATATGAACCTGGTTTTATTGTAGCAAGAGATAAATCCCCACTAGAACTCTTAATTGAAAATAAGGACCTATTAGATTAAAAAAAGCGAGGATATGTACTGATCCCAAAAGTTAGATTTTTTCTGTCTAACTTTTGGGGTGCAGTACATTTTCAACTCTCTTATTTATTTTCTTATCTCACATAATTACTTCACATATCCAGGCTCATCAAATTCATTTTTTTCAATAACATATGCCACATTTGCATCCTTATTGATCAAAGAACATATATCTATTAAACTACAAAGCTCTCTGACCGCAAAATTCCGTTAATTTACAACCTTATTCCTACTTTCTATTTTACTTTTCTGACAGATAAGATTATAATAAGGAGTATTTATTTTCGGAGGTTTTTATGTCATTTCTATCAAAAAATTGGGCAGGACTGTTAGTCTGTCTGATCATTTCTATCATCTCTTGGGTTTTAGGAGGCTTTCTGCCTGTTGTGGGAGCACCTGTTTTCGCCATTTTTATCGGAATGATTCTCTACCCCTTTCTCACTTCCTATAAACAACTGGATGCTGGATTGACTTACAGCTCTAAAAAATTACTTCAATACGCTGTTATCTTGCTCGGTTTCGGTCTCAATATTTCACAAGTTTTTGCAGTTGGGAAATCTTCTCTTCCCGTTATTCTTTCAACCATTTCTATCGCCTTGATTGTAGCTTATCTCTTCCAGAGATTTTTTGACTTAGATACAAAGCTAGCTACCTTGATTGGTGTTGGTTCCTCTATTTGTGGAGGTTCTGCTATTGCTGCTACAGCCCCTGTCATTCATGCTAAAGAAAAAGAGGTGGCTCAAGCCATCTCTGTCATCTTTTTCTTCAATGTCTTGGCAGCTCTTATCTTTCCAACTCTAGGTTCTTGGCTCCATCTCTCCAACGAAGGTTTTGCTCTCTTTGCGGGTACTGCGGTCAACGATACTTCCTCTGTAACAGCCACAGCTAGCGCCTGGGATAGTCTGTATCATACCAATACTCTAGAATCTGCAACCATTGTCAAACTGACTCGTACCTTAGCTATTATCCCTATTACTCTCTTCCTCTCCTATTGGCAAAGCCGTCAACAAGACAACAACCAAGGAGTAAAGCTTAAAAAAATCTTCCCCGTTTTCATTCTCTACTTCATCCTAGCTTCTCTGCTAACTACCGTCCTTACTTCTTTTGGTGTTAGCAATAGCTTCTTTTCACCTCTCAAACAGCTCTCCAAATTCCTCATCATCATGGCTATGAGTGCTATTGGTCTCAAAACTAACCTCGTTGCTATGATCAAATCCAGTGGAAAATCCATTCTTCTTGGAGCCCTTTGCTGGATCGCTATCATCCTGACTAGTCTTGGCATGCAATTACTCATCGGTATTTTCTAAGAAAAAAGGGAGCCTAAAGGCTACCTCAGAACGTAGACAAACGTCATTTTTGGCGTTTGTCTTTTTGTATCTTCAAAGATATTTTGTCTTATCATCTACTATTCCATCCAAAAATCTGATTTAAAGCAAAATAAAAAGGGATATTCCCTATCCATTTCGATAATTTTTTCATTAATTTGTTTTTCCATTTTATCCTCCGATTAGTCTCGCACTGATATTTATTGATAACAACACTATATTTCTAGTATAGCATAATCATTAGATATTATAGGTTTTCAAACCAAATGAGAGTCATTCGTTTTTGCCCCACTTTTGCCCCATTTTTAAATCATGACATTGGAAATACCTAAAAGTACTTCCCTAAAATCACTTATATTTCAATATTTTTAATTACTCTCAATATGAAAATCCTTTCCAAATCCATGTAGGGGGCATTTTTTTATGCACAAAAGAGGCTGGGACAAAAGTCCTAGCCTCTCAATTATTTTTGGATTGTCGAGCAAGACGCAGTGGTTGAGTGGGCTCTACTACGCTGATTTCATCAGCTTTTACAGCCCTACTCAACTGTGCGGAGGTGGGACGACGAAATCGAACTCTAACGAATTACCGATTTCTGTCCCACTCTCTTTTTAACTGCTCTTAGTTCCCCATTTTTTTCCTTTGGGTACGAGCAGATAGAAAAAAATAGCAAATTCAATCCAAATACGGCAACAAAGAGCGCTAATTGGGTAGCATCAATCGTTTGTTTCTCGGTCAAATCTTGGATCAGCTTTGTATAATAATAGCCTGGGAAAGCCCGTTGTAGCTTGCCAACTAAGTCCATAAATCCCTCCACTTGCGCCAAGCGTATCAAAGGGAATAATGGTCATAGCTGCCAAAATAATGACAGGAAAGCCAATGGTATCAATCGTCTTAGCATCTACCCTGACCCCAAGAACAAAGCCAATCACGCTAAAGTAGATCCCCATCAAGGATAAGAGGAAAAATTGCACCAACAGGCTAGTCGTCACTGGAAAGTGAAAACCTAGAACAGCAACTACTAGTACTGCTAAAAAGATCAAGCTGTTCAGAATCAGTTGTACGATCGATTGATCCCATAAATAGTTCTTGACACTATAACTTGTAAAATGGGATTCAAAAGAATAAAACCCGATATCTGAGGCGATTCGCTTACTAAAGGTTGCAAGGCTATTGCCAATGACGCCGATAAAGACGGCAATGCCTAATAAAATACTTGGCGAAACTCCTTTTTGAAGCTGATAAAAGAAGATATACCAGCCTATGGGTAAAATAATGGTGAATAATACAAAGCGCTTATTTCGTAAAACTTGTTTTAATTGAATCTTTCTCATGCTTGTTCCCCTCCTTTATTCATCTCTTCTCGGAAATACTGCTCAATGGTTTGACCAGCCTGGTGAATATCCTCGACAGACTTTGTGGCAGCAATTCGACCATCTTTTAAAATCAAGACTTTTGTAAAAAAGGCATCAATTTGGTTGAAATCATGGGTCACCACAACAGATGTAAACTCTTGCTGCTCCAGCAATTTCCAAAAATTATCCACTGCTTCCAAGTCCATGCCAGTCGTTGGCTCATCTAAAAAAATCAACTTTGGATGATTCAAAATGGTTAACAACAAGGACAAGCGTCTCTTTTGACCACCAGAAAGACTTCCCACCATCTGCTCTCTTGATTCTCTTAATTCGACCATCTCTAAGAGTCCATTGATATCAGCCTGCTTCAGCTGATTCATCCGGCTTTTTAATTCGACGAATTCAGCAACGGTTAGATCCTCGATGAGCAGATCCCCCTGAGGCATCATCCCAATTTCTCTTTGAAAATCAAGCGAAGTCTTTATCGTCCCCGAATCGGCCTGGAGCTGTCCCAGCGATAATGTTGAACAGGGTGCTTTTTCCTGCCCCATTATTTCCCAGCAAGGCAATTTTGTCTCCTTCTTCTATCGAAAAAGACACTCCCTTTAATACAGCTTTCTCCTTAAATGATTTTGTAATAGATGCTACCTGAAACATACGATCCCTCTTTTCTTATTGATCTTGTGTACAGTATACTTCAAAGGGACAGGCTTTGTGGCTCTCTGTCAGAATCGGTCAGAAAAATCGTCGTGAATGGTCAAAAAAGAGGCTGGGACAAAAGTCCTAGCCTCTCAATTATTTTTGGATTGTCGAGCAAAGACGCAGTGGTTGAGTGGGCTCTACTACGCTGATTTCATCAGCTTTTACAGCCCTACTCAACTGTGCGGAGGTGGGACGACGAAAATCGAATTCTAACGAATTACCGATTTCTGTCCCACTCTCTCTTCTATTATTCCTTCCAAAAGGTCAGGCTCTGGGTAAATCGGTAGTTTGAACTCTTGGTAGACACTGTCGTTTTGGGATACTTTCCAGTAATTGTTGGATCTTGTACAAGCCAAGACCGCGGCCCTCTCCTTTACTGGAGTAGTCCTTTTCAAAAATTCTCGCCAGATCTATTTTTTCAGCTTTTGTACTATTTTCAACTATTAAGATGAGGGAGTTTTCCTCCTGGAGCATGGCAAGAGTCAGCTGTGGGTCGTCTGATTCGAGACTCGCTTCGATAGCATTGTCACAAAGGATAGATAAGAAGGTGATGAAATCTAAAACCTCGATGAATAAATCTCGAACAGGTTCATCGATCTCGACAGAGATCCCAATCCCTTTGTTTTGAGCCTCCAATAATTTTGCGGACAGAACACTTTTTACAGCTGGATTTTCAATGTGACTGAGTTTGGCAATATCAAACTTGCTATCGTAAAATTGCTGGCCACTCTCTCGAAGAACATTCTCATAGACTTCCCTGATCGCGTTAAGATCTTCATGCTCAATACTTAATTTGAGACTGGTTAAAATATTCAGGTAATCATGACGAAAGGCACGAATCTCCCCGTAGAGCATTTCGACGTGTTGGCTATAGGTGGCTAACTCCTGCAGTTGCCTATCTTTTTGCTCTAGAATCTCTTGTTTCAATCGTTCTTTGGACACTGCATTGAAATACAAGAGCATCACAAAAAACAAAATCAGATAAATACTATTTAACTGTTCCCGTAAAGCATCTGCATGAGGAATAGCATCCTCAAAAACCACCAGACCTACAACACTGAGCAAATACACAAACATGGAAAGATCCATTGGGAGTAGGAAACGATTAAAATACTGCCGTTGAAACCCTACTTTTAAATCTGTAAAATCTAGTTTTAACAATTTAGTGATTCCTATATAAACAGGAAAGACCAGCAATTCAAGTAGAGCATCATACCAGCTGACAGATGCCTCATGAACAAGTACGATCCCTAACATTGGAAAGACATAAAAGGCTAAGAGACGCCCAATGAGACTCTCCATGACAACCGGATAGAGCCCATAAAAAATATTCAAAAGGTGTCGTATGTTACGATTTCGATAGAAACTATAGGCAATAAATACTAAGAAATAGCCAAAAAAGCCTACCGGTGGCACAAGGGTAAAGATAATTGCAAAGAAGAAGGGCACAAAAAGAGCCAGCGCAAGGTGAACTCTTGTCTACTGATATGACGATAGATCAGCATGCTGACGAAGAACTTTAGGTAAGACATTAGAATATCTAACAGCAATTCTTTCTCCCTTCTATTTTTTCAAAGCTTCCAGTAAGCCTCTGTACTTGGTCCGTGAGATCAAGCAATTGTCCCCATTTTCAAAAAAAGCTTTCTTGGCTTCTTTATCAATCTTCGTAATATTTTGCGGATTCACCACAAAGGAGCGGTGGCACCGATACAAGCGGGGATCTGCTTTTTCGATATCGGCAATACTAGCGTAAAATTCCAAGCGCTCTTCCTGGGTGTGTAAAATGACCTTGTGAATGGTTGGAGACGTTTCAACATACAAAATCTTATTAAAAGGAACTTGTACACGCGCCATCGCACTCTCAAACGTAAAGGCATCTTGCGCAATCGTGGTCCCAGCTTGCTCCAAGGTATAGTCGATGGCTGAGCTGATTCTCTCTTTGAACTCTTCCTCACCCAGCGTTTTATCGATAAAATCCAAGGCAGCTACTTTGTACTGAAAGGTAATGGGCATGAATTCAGAGTGAGTGGTGACAAAGACAATGGTCGCATGGGGGTCTTTCTTACGAATCTCTTTTGCGATCTCTAGACCCTTTTTCTCCTCACCTTTAATCTCGATATCTAAAAAGAATAGGTGATGGGCGCCTCTCTCTGTGATAGCATCCAGCAACTGGCTTGACTTCCCAAACACTTCTGGCGCTTTGCATTGCAAGGATTTTTGACGGATGAGATCCTGCAAGACCGCTTCGATACGCGATTGTTGGATCCATTCATCTTCTAACACAAAAATCTTCAACAAAGTCCTCACTCCTTCCCCTCTACGAATATGTTCTATTTTACCATAAATGATGCCTGCTGAGCCACTCTTTCAAAGGAGACTCAAAAGGCCTTCTACCTTTTTCTCCTAAACAAAAAAACTCTCCCGGAGGAATCCCGGAAGAGCTTGCGCAAGGGGAATTTGAAAAATATTTTTTAATATGAAAAAGGTCGATAAAATCTATACTATGTTCAAACTCTCATTTTACTAACAGCGATATTACGATCAAGTTTTATTGTCAATAGACATGTATGTGGGAAGTTCTCCCCTTGCAACAATGTAGACCTGTGATCTACTCTTACTAGTATACACTAGAATTATTACAAAATCAGTTAATTTGTATTGCAATTTGTTGGCAAATATTCCTCTGCCTGAAAAACACAACAAACGCTTGATTCCCAAGCATCTACGCAAGTCTTCTTTAATTAGTATTTATCATTTCTGTTACAAAATTTAAAATAAAAATATTATTCCATAACAAATGAAAATCTCAAAGCACGATAAAAAGGGAGGAAAGAATCTTCCACTCCCTTTGAGCTAGTAGGACGATTAGTCGAGGCTGCACAGTGGCTGACTGGGCGTCAACATGATTTCGGTCGCTTTTAGAACCATACTCACTGGGCGTATCAGGTTACGACGATCGAATTTAACGGGAGGAACGATATTTTCCTCCCTTTGAGCTAGTAAGACGATTAGCCAGGCCGCAACATAGTGGCTACTATCCAACGATGAGAGGTATAGCCTCAATCGTGTAACAGTTACGACAGAAAATAAAGAAGGCCGATAACGCCTTCTTTATTTTCTTAGTAAGACACTTCGGCAAGGCACCATGGTGCTTGCCGTAACATGCACCTGATAAATTAACCAGGGGTTACGACGTGAAAAGGGAACGATATTTTTCCTCCCTTTGAGCTAGTAAGATGATTAGGTAGGCCGCAACATAGCGGCTACCGTCCAATGATTCGGTGCTTTAGCACCAATCATTGGTATCAGGTTACATCATCCCGCCCATCATGCTTGGATCCATTCCTGGTCCTGCTGGGGCTGCTGGTTCTGGTTTGTTGGCTACAACTGCTTCGGTCGTCAAGATCAGACTCGCTACGGAAGCGGCGTTTTGAAGGGCTGAACGGCTCACTTTAACTGGGTCGATGATTCCTGCATCAATCATATTCACCCATTCACCTGTTGCAGCATTGAAACCTGTTCCGACTTCGGCATTTTTCAAGCGATCAATCACAATAGATCCTTCATAACCGGCATTGTGGGCAATTTGGCGCACAGGTTCTTCCAAAGCACGAAGAACGATATTGCGTCCGGTCGCTTCATCCCCTTCCAATTCAAGGGCTGCGACTGCAGAAATGACATTGACAAGAGCTGTACCACCTCCGGCAACGATCCCTTCTTCAACGGCTGCGCGAGTCGCATTAAGGGCATCTTCGATACGGAGTTTCATTTCTTTCAATTCTGTTTCTGTTGCAGCACCGACCTTGATTACGGCAACACCACCAGACAATTTAGCCAAACGTTCTTGTAATTTTTCACGGTCAAATTCAGAGGTTGTGGTTTCGATTTGTGACTTGATAACAGCCACACGGTTAGCGATCGCTTCTGGGTTACCAGAACCTTCGACAATGACAGTACTGTCTTTATCGACTGACACTTTAGCTGCTTGACCAAGGGCTTCAATGGTTGCATCTTTCAATTCCAAACCAAGATCGTCTGTAATGACTGTACCACCTGTCAAGATGGCAATGTCTTCTAGCATGGCTTTGCGGCGATCTCCAAATCCCTGGTGCCTTGACAGCTACGACATTAAAAGGTACCGCGGATCTTGTTCAAGACAAGTGTTGGAAGAGCTTCGCCATCGACATCATCTGCGATGATCAAGAGTGGACGGTTGCTTTGAAGAATGCTTTCCAACAATGGCAAGATTTCTTGGATATTTGAAATCTTCTTGTCAGTGATCAAAATGTATGGATTTTTCAAGGTCTGCCACCATTTTTTTCATTATCAGTGACCATGTATTGTGAGAGGTAACCACGGTCAAACTGCATGCCTTCAACGACTTCCAGTTCTGTTTCCATTCCACGAGACTCTTCAATCGTGATGACCCCATCTTTGCCAACTTTTTTTCCATGGCTTCAGAGATGTACTCACCGACTTTTTCAGAACGAGAAGACACAGCAGCTACTTGAGCAATCGCTTCCTTGCTCGATACTGGGATCGCATTGTTTTTCAAAGCTTCTACTGCTGTTGCAACAGCGGTCTCAATTCCACGGCGGATGCCAATTGGGTTAGCACCTGCAGTGACGTTTTTGATCCCTTCACGGACGATGGCTTGAGTCAAAACAGTTGCGGTTGTTGTACCGTCACCTGCGATATCATTAGTCTTAGAAGCCACTTCTGACACCAATTTGGCACCCATATTTTCAAAATGATCTTCCAATTCGATTTCTTTTGCGATAGTTACCCCATCATTTGTGATCAAGGGTGAACCAAATGATTTTTCAAGAACCACATTGCGCCCTTTAGGGCCCAACGTAACTTTCACTGTATCTGCTAAGACATCGACACCACGGACCATTGCAGAACGTGCATCAGATGAAAATTTAATATCTTTTGCCATTTCTCTTACCTCTTTCTTCTCTTACTCTACAATTGCAAGAATGTTTGCTGTTCCAACGATGGTGTAGGTTTCTTCCCCATCTTTCACTTCAATTCCTGCATGGCTTTCAACCAAAACGTGGTCTCCTGCTTTTACAGCTGGGGAGATGAGTTCACCACTTAGGGTACGCACACCTTCACCAACGGCCACTACTTCAGCTGTTTTTGTATCAGCCTTGCTCGCACCTGCAAGGACAAAACCTCCAACAGTCTGTTCTTTTTCTTCTATTTTTAAGACCACACGGTCTCCTAATGGTTTTAACATCTTCATTCCTCCATACGTGTTTTTAGCACTCTCTATACGTAAGTGCTAACTTATGTTTCTATTGTATCACTTGGTCAGAAATAGTCAAGAAAAAAACACCTCAAAAATAAATGAGATGTTTCTAAAATATCAATTTAAAATTGTCAATTTTTGATTGAAATCATCGATCACTTTTTGAAGATTGATCCGCCCGCGGTAGATGCCATATCCAAAAACAATCATGCCTAAAATTCCAACCAAGGCTAGTAAAATCCCGAGGATCAAGAGTGGGAGGAAACTTTTGTGAAAGAGATAGATCAATACCACACCAATACTGGCAATGATAAAGAGTAAGCTGAACCAACGACCAAGGTTTTCAAGCATGTGGCGTTGGTAGTTGATTTCTGTTTCATATCCATTGACAAGTTCTTGTTTTGTAACCATGGGATTCCTCCTGATAAAAATTGAGAATGAAGTGCAAGTAAAGGAGGTCCATTCACTTCATTCTCAAAAAAACTCCTACTAGCAAATTCGTTTTTTTCTTTTTCCTTAGTATTTAAGATGTGGGTCAAAGATACCAAGGGCAACACCGATCAAAAGCAACTACAACGAGAAGTAACATAACTTTGTTTGGTGAAATTTTTTTCTTAGACATCAACCACCAGCAAAGAGTGATGAAGGCTGCTGTCAAGAGACCTGGATAAACACCATCGATCTTTTCTTGAATGTTCAAGAAGACTTTTCCTTCAGAATTCTTAAATTGAAGGGCTGTTGTAACAGATACCCAAGTAGCTGCTACGGCACCGATAACCATACCACCGACAACGCTGATCGCTTTACGAAGAGCTTGTCCTTTTGGTCCTACAAGGAATTCAACGGCTTTATCCCTAATTGGTAACCTTTGAAGAAGGCAAAGCGCATACCAAAGTAGACTAAGAGGTTCCATACGACGATGTAGAAGAGAGCACCAGCGACGTTACCACCTTTAGAAAGACCAAGGGCAATCCCCAAGAGAACTGGGATCAAGGTACCAACAACCAATGAGTCACCAATACCAGCGATTGGTCCCATCAAACCGGCACGCATACCGTTGATGGTTTCGCCATCTACTGCATCTCCGTTTGCACGCGCTTCTTCCAAACCAGCTGTGATCCCTACAACAAGAGATCCAAGTTGTGGTTCAGTGTTGAAGAAGGCCGTATAGGTTTGCATAGCATCCTTTTGTTCTTCTTTTGTGTCATACATTTCTTCTACGATTGGAAGCATAGAAGTCAAGTACCCGAAGGTTTGCATATGTTCTTGAGAGAAACAAGTCAAATGACCATAATACCAATGATGGAATGCTTTTTGCTAATGTTTTTCTTTGAAATTTTTCTTTCTATCAGCCATTTTAAATATCCTCCTCATCATCGTCTAGGTCCACCACTCCGGCTGGAGCAGCTTTCATCGATTTGATCACTTCAAGTTCATAGTAGATTACTGCAAAGATTAATGAAACAACGGCACTGGATACCAAGTTCAATCCGAGAGATTTCGCCAAGGTAAATCCAACAAAGAATGGAATGAAGTCAGTTGCTTCTGTAACAATTTGTTTCAACAAGATGGCAATACCGACACATGGGAGAAGAGCACCGACTGTAAAGAGGGCTTTCATCCAGTAACCATCCATAGGAAGGTATTGTTTCATCAAATCAACCATGTTTTCACCGTATTTGGTGATAATCATTGTTGGAAGGAAAGAGAAGAGGAAGTGAGAGATCCAAGGGTAAACCCAGTCAACTGCGTAGAGTTTTTTGAAGTTTCCTTCTTCAACGGCTTTCCAACCAATGTGTTGCCATACCAAGTTCATAGTAGCGGTACCGTAGAAAAGAACTGTACCGATTGTCCCAACGGCTGCACCGATTGGAGCTGCAGCTGCGGCGATTCCTGCTTCATCTGTGATGTTATTGGCATGCACAAACAAGATAGCAAGAGGAACACCGATATAAGAGATGGCACGAACATCGGCAGATACGGTACCACCAGGTGTTACCAAGGCGATATAAACGACTTGAAGGGCAACCCCGACCATAATACCGGTTGTCACATCTCCAAGAATTAAACCTGAAATCAACCCACCGATCAAAGGACGACCGAGTGTATAGTTCCCGATACTGGAACCTCCCATACCAGGCATTGAAGACAAGCTGGCGAAAATACCAAGCAAGATTGCTTGAATCCATGAAATTGTCATAACAAACGCTCCTTTTGTTTGTAAATTTATTTACCTAACAGATCAGACTGTTAGTTTTAAAAACCAAATTTTGATTTGAAATCATCCCAATAACCGATGGAAACATCTGGCAACAATTGGAATTTCACCTTGTAGCCTGCTGCTTGAATGGCTTGGAAGGCTTCTGCTTCTTCCTGAGTGATGGATTGGTTATTTCCCAATTTCACAGCTCCAGGACGATCATTTGCAGGGCCAACAATGATTTCTTTGACATCACCTGGGACAAACCCTTGGTCGACCAAAATTTCCTTCATATCGATTGGATTTTTGGTGATCAAGAAGTAACGACTATCTGATTCCGTTACTTTTGCTGATTTTTCCTTAAAGGCTTCCTTTGTCCATACAAAGGTTTTCTTGTCTGATGCGCCTTTGTAAGCTTGGATCAAAACCTTGTTTGATGCTGCTGCATCGTTTACGGCAATCAAACCATCACATGGTTTTTCTTTTGCCCAGCGTGTGACTGTCTGACCGTGAATCATGCGGTCATCAATCCGTACAAATGTTACTACCATAAGGTACCTCCCTATTAAATATCGTCATCATCTTCTTCAGCACTAGTGGCTGAAACTTCAAAAGGCTGTAGTGCAGATCGTGCTTCTGATAAGATGGTGGCTGACAAATCGTCTCCATCCAACACATCCTTCATCACAACTGCCGTCAAGGCCATGGTGAGGTTCATCCCACCAAGGATTAAGGCTCCATCGAGCTTTCCAGCTTCTTCTAGAACCGTGGCTGCAGTGGTTAATGGACTACCACCTACGATATCTGCCAAGACCAAAACAGAATCATCAGCTGTCAATCCTGAAATGCTCTCTCTGAAATCAACTGCGAAGTCATCGACTGATTTTCCTTCTTTGAGTCCAACTGCGATGACCTGATCCAACTTGTCACCAGCAAACATGGCCAGTGATGTTTTTAGACCTTCTGCCAGTCCACCATGACTGACCAAAATGAGGTATTTCATTTTGCTACGCCTCCTTTATTTGACTCTATTGTAGACTATTTGAAAGCGCTTTTACATTGTCAAATGTCACATTCCCAATATGACATTTAGCAATAAAAAAATGACATCTGTCACTTGACAAAATGCCATCTTATTTTACTCTAAACTCCTACCTGTAGACTACTTTCAATCTCCCTCTGAATTTGAGGCAAGCGGTTCTCGACATCCTGATCGCGCAAAGGCATTGCCAATCAAGTAGTCTAGCTTTTCTAACACCTCTTTTGAGACATTTTTCGGACTACTTTCAACAGCTTGTTCCATGATGCGGTTCAAGGTCTGATTGGTCAAGGAATCTGTTCCAAAATCATCCACCTGCAGGAGGTCTTTACTAGAGCGACTCTTGACTACCTGTGGCATGACAGAGATCCCTTGGGATTGGGCAAAGAGGGTTTGTTGAATTTCTGGATCCTCTGTTAAGAGTTGCATCAATTCCCAAGCCAACTTGGAATGAGAACTTCGAGCTGACATAGCAAAAGAAGTCGTCGTGACCAAGGTTGCCTTGGTCGTTTTTGACTTAGCAGGCATCGGGATACAGGTCCAGGTGAAGTTTGAATATTTAGAAACGTGGTAGGGATAAGGTTTATAGGTCCGATATTGGGCCAAGGTCATGGGATAGAAGGCGACTTTCCCCTGGTCAAAATCTTTAGAGCTCACCTTGTAATTTTTATTTAGATCTTCCAATTTTTGCAGAAAAGTCAAAGACTCTTTCACTTCTGGAGCTGTCAGCTTGAGCATGCCTCCTTGGAAAGAGATGACCTCCATTTGCCGCCAAGGCTTCTTTCCAGGTGTATTCTGTACTCCCAAATTGGTCCAATTGCCCATCCCCATTGGTATCTTTGGTTAGTTTCTTGCAAATCGTATAGAACTCTTCAAGGGTCCAACCTTCTTTGGGAACCGCGATGCCTTCTTTATCCAAGAGATCTTTATTGACACACATCAAAATCGGATTGCTTTCATAAGGTAAGGCATAGGTTTGCCCCTGATAGACACCCGATTCAAAGGCAACGGGATAAAAGGCAGCTTGATCTTTTCGATCCATATAGCCGTTTAACTTTTCTAGCACGCCTCGCGCTGCTAATAAGGAAAGATCTTGCTCAGAGACCATAAACACATCTGGCGTCTTTCCTGAGACAATCTTTTCAGAGAGCCAGTCTGAATAATCTGACTGCGGAATCCCATTTTCATACTCTACACGGACGTGGGGATGGGACTTTTCAAATTTTTGAATCGCACGATCCAAGGCATGGGAACGTTGACTGGTCGGCACATCCCAGCTAGAACCTGCATAAACGCCGATATGGAGTACGGTCGGTTGCTGTTTCCACCAATAAAAACCCGCGCTCGCACAGAGCACAACAAGGAGACCAATCCCCCAACAAAGATGCTTTCGCTTCAATTTCATTCTGTATTTCCTTTAGAAAAATCACGTCTCGTCACTCCTGTTTGGACTGACCAGATCGCTAATTGCGTTCGATCTCGTAGGTTTAATTTCGCCAAAATCGTTGATAAGTAATTGCGCACGGTTCCTTCTGACAAGAAAGAGTTTGGCCGCAATTTCTTTATTGGACTCCCCATAGCCGACTTCTTGGATAATGCGCCATTCCGTCGTGCTCAAATCCTTGACATTGTCCTCATCTACAGCAATAGAGAAGTTGGTTTTAGCCATTTGTGAGAAAATTTGAAAGACTTTACTAGCGATATTCGGGTTGATCATGGCTCCGCCTTGATACACCACCTTAATCGCTTCATAGAGTTCCTCTGTCGAGGCTCCCTTTAAAAGATAACCTGAAGCACCATACTTGAGCGCACTATAGATAAATTCATCATCATCAAAAGGTCGTTAAAATAATAATTTTGATATCCGGATAGTGTTCTTTGACTTCTTTTGTCGCTAAAACCCCATCCATGCCTGGCATCCGAATATCCATTAAGATCAGGTCAGGATGTGTCTGTGGAATGCTAGACAAGACGTGATTCCCATCTTCCACTGTGGCCACCACTTCGATATCGGGGTGGGCTGACAAAATAATTTTCAGAGATTCTCGAATCAAGGCCTGGTCATCTGCCACCATTACTTTTATCACCATCTCTATCTCCCTTCTTTATATTTCGGTAAACTGACGCGCGTGAAAAATCCATCGCGACTTTCAAATTGAAGCTGTCCTCCTAGGATGGAAATGCGCTCCATCATCTGCTTGAGCCCATAGCCATAGGTCAAGGTTTCAAACCCAACCCCATTGTCCTGCAACTCGATCAGGTAATCTTCTTCATTCTCAAAAAAATGAAGGCTCATCTGACTGGCATGACCGTGGCGAACCGCATTGGTCATAGACTCCTGGATCACACGAAAGATCGTATCTTCAATCATGACATCCATATCGACATCGACCCATTCATAGTGTAAATCAACCTGCAAGTTGGAAAGCGTCTGGTACTCGCGGATCATCTTTTCCAAAGCATCTTTGAGGGTTCGTCCCTCAAGGGCACCTGGACGGAGGCGGTTGAGAGAGCCCCTCACATCCTGGATTCCTTCACGAACCACTTCTGATACACTTTTCACCTGCTCTTTTGCCCGATTGGGATCGATATCAATCAAGACTCCGACAGCATCTAAACCTGCCGAGATCCCTGTTAGCGCATGTCCCCAAGGTATCGTGAATCTCCCGAGCAATCCGCTTGCGCTCCCGATCTTCTGCAATCTTCTCAGACAAGGCCATATAGTTGTTCAACTCCGTATTGACCTTCGAAACCATGGCCAACTCTTCTTCCACTTCGTGGTTTTCCGCAAGAACATTCATAATATAGAACAAAAGCGAAATAATGAAGAGCACCATATTCAAGGCATAGAGGGAATTCTTTCAAGAAAAAGGCCAGAATCCGAATGGAGGCAGGATAAAAATGAATATAGACATCCAGAGAAGGTATCGGAAAGAAAAGCGAAAAGACGTCTGAATTGGTCACAAGAAGCATCAAGAAACTCACTAGGATAAAACGCAAACCAATACTTGCGGTCTCGCTTGGTATTCAACTCTTTGGAACCATAGAAGATATCCGCAAAAACCAAGAGAATGAGCCCGTTATAAGCTACATTTTGGACCCACATCAAGAGCAACATCAGGAGGATCTCCAGAATGTTCCACTTATCAAAAATGGACCATCGACTCGTTTGAGACCGGTAACGACTCATGGAGATCAAGGCAATTCCAGCAAATAAGAGCGCAGACAACCAAAGTTGTAGAGGGCGCAAAAGGAATACGCTCTAAGCGTTCTACTAATAGAGAAGCTTGCCGTTGGGCAATGATATAGTTGGTTGCTTGAAGATAGATGATACTGTTGAGCATAACAGCGATAAAATTCACGACCATCAGGATGGCCAAACTGTATCTCACACCTCTAAATTTTCTCATTACTGCCACCCATTCACATCAAAGTGATCGATGTTTTCCTTTGTCATCATTTGAACCGGAATGGTTATTTCTTTTTGGTAGCTCTTCCCATCAGCCATATCTTGGATGACCTCCATCACGCGGTCTCCCATCTTCAACGGAGACTGGGCAACGGTTCCTACAACATCATCTGTCGAGTGCAGCAAGGCTTTCATATCTGGTGAGCCATCAATCCCATAGATCGCAATGGGATGGGTGATTCCTTGCTCCTTGATCGCTGCTAAAGCTCCTATAGCTGAACGGTCATTCAAGGCGACTAGAGTATCGACATTCCCCCCCTGACTGCAAAAACTTACGGACAGCGGGCATGGCGATCTCCGTCTGACCCTTGGTTTCTAGTTCCGAGATGATCTCATAAGACCCATGTCCTTTGATGGTATCCTTAAATCCCTGAATCCGCGTATCTGCTGAAACAGTCCCCTTATGCTCCAAGAGAAGGATCCGAGCATTTGAAGAGCGTTTCATCAGCTCTTTCGCAATCAAGACTCCTGCTTGGTAGTTGTCGGAGACAATGCTGGCATCCGGCTTAAAATGCTTGAGCTGGGTATCAACTGCAATGATCTTAATTCCTTGTTTTCTAGCTTTTTTAAGAGCCCTTAAAATGGGCTGACTATCCCCTTTGACCGGATTAATCACAATCACATTTACTTTTTGAGCGCAAAAATCATCGATCTGCTGGCTCTGCCTTTTTTCGTCCAATTCTGGATCTCGGACAGATACAAGAGCCCCTCTCTCATCGGCAATTCGACTAATTTCCGAATGAATACTTTTATAGAACTCATTGTTCATGGTCATATAGGTGACACCGATCTTGGTCTGATCCTTGATGCTACTGGTTTGACAAACGGCATAGATCCACAAGAGGATGCAGGCCACTGGAATCACCAGTAGAACCCGTTTTATCAGCCATTTTAACCGTTCTTTTCTTTCTTCTTTCCCCTTCAAACTCCGTTCCTTTTCTGAAAATTTTGAATATATATTACTTTATTTTTACTACTTTTTTCAAGAAAAAGTGCTGGCTTTTTATTGTACAGATGCATATTTTTCGATTTATTTTTTTAAAAAGAATAGATCACCGAATAAATCTCTGTGAAAAATATTAAAAAGCTGGTCTATAAACAAACCAGCTTTCTTTTATCTCTAAAAAGGAAGATCTTCCTCTTCTAAGATGATATCGGCTAAATCTCCCGTTCCACCATTTTCACGCATCGCTCGCTGAGCGCGGCTCTCTAGCAACTGAAAACTTTGGCAGAGGACCTCTGTCACATACTGCATGACCCCATTTTTCTCGTAGCGGCGCGTCCGAATCTCTCCATCCAAAGAGATCAAGCTCCCTTTACTGGCATAACTAGCCATGGTTTCAGCCAATTTCCCCCAGACAACGACATTGACAAAATCAGTCTCTCGCTCCCCGTTTTGGTCCTTGTAGCGACGATTGACCGCAACGGTCACTCGGGCAACGGATTTGTCTGTGCTGGTTTTATGCAATTCTGGGAGCCGCTACTAGGCGACCGATTAAAATAACTTTATTATACATCATTTACCTCCTATCTATTTATTCGAAAAAATTTTAAAAAATGGAGGTGACAAACCAAAAATCAAAAAAATCTAGGATTCAAAACATCCTAGATTCTTCTCTTTATTCGTGCCAGTGACGAGCAGGATCAAAAGGTGTCCCTGCTACTTCTGCATCATCCAATTCAATAATGCCTCGTTTTTGAGGAGCATTTGGCAAGTGCAATTCACGCGGACTGCACATCATGCCATAGCTTTTTTCTCCACGAAGAGCCCCTGGGAAAATCAAGCTACCATCCGGCATCATGGCACCTGGAAGAGCAACAATGGTCTTTGAGACCCACTCGCGCATTTGGAGCTCCTGCTACGATCTGAACTGTCTTATCTGGTCCAACTGCTACCTGGCAGATATTCAAGTGGTCACTATCTGGATGGGCCACCATTTCAAGGATTTCTCCCACCACAAATTTTGGTTCCCGATCGTTGACCAAACGTTCTGCGAAAGCCTTCTCTTTCCAATTCTTGGTTCAAACGAGCTACTTGCTCATCTGTCAAAAAGACTTGGCCCTTGCCTTCGATGGCGAAGAAAGATGAGGCATCAAAGATATTCCAGGCAACGGTTTCTTGGTTGTCCTCACGGTAAACGCGAGCCACTTTTCCTTTTCTCTCCACCGCGAGCTTTGCTTCTCCACTATTTTTCAAGGTCAGCATCAATACATCGCCGACTTGTTCTTTGTTGTATGTTACAATCATGTTTTTCTCCTATTTTAATCCTGCTAAGAATGCTGTAATCTGCGCTTTGGTTTTCCGATCCCGATTGACAAACCGACCGATTTCCTTATCCTTTTCCAGAACCACCAAACTTGGGATCCCATAAACATCCCAGACTTTCGCCAGATCCATATAGGCATCTCGGTCAATCAAGATAAAGGTAAATTCGGGATTTTCAGCCTCAATCTCCGGCAAAAAAGGCTTGAGGTAACGGCAATCCCCACACCAGTCGGCTGAAAAGACAAACACTTTCTTGCCATCTTGCTCTACATATGAAGCAATTTCTTCTAGAGAACTCGGTGTGATCATAGTTTTTCCTCTTCATAATGCAAGAGACCGTCCTCATAGACAAAGCGGTAATGGCGCTCATCTTCAAAAATGACGCCTCCTACTAAGCGCTCTTCACTAGACTCGTAGAGTTCCACATACAGAGTCGCAATCGTCCCCATGGCTTCCATTTGCTCCCGTACTTCTGCTACCAACTCTTCTTGGGTACGGAGACGCTTTTGATCTTTGGCAATTTTATAAACACCGGCCGCAAGAGCTCCTGCACTTGCTACAGCCAGACTAGACAAAATAATTTTTTTAGCTTTCATAGTGCCTATTGTAACACAAAATAAGCAGAGGGACAACGGTCTAGGCTAGATCTCTCCCTCCGCTTTTAGAGACTGATTTCCATAATAACGCTACCATCCTTGTAGAAAAAGTGATAAAATAACATCAGAAAGAAGGTAACCTATGACTGATTTATTTTCTAAAATCAAAGAAGTAACTGAAATCCCTGCTATCTCAGGTCATGAAGCTCCTGTACGGGATTATTTGCGCCAACAATTGACCCCTCATGTGGACGAAATCGTGACAGATGGTCTCGGTGGGATCTTTGGGGTCAAACATTCAACAGCTGCCGATGCTCCTCGTATCTTAGTAGCTGCCCACATGGACGAAGTTGGTTTTATGATCAGCGAAATCAAAGCTGATGGGACTTTCCGTGTTGTCCCAATCGGAGGTTGGAATCCGATGGTCGTCAGCAGCCAACGCTTCAAACTCTTTACACGTGACGGACGTGAATACCCTGCTATTTCAGGATCTGTTCCTCCTCATTTGACACGTGGAACAGGTGGACCAACCGTACCTGCCATTAGCGACATCGTCTTTGATGCAGGCTTTAGCTCTAAAGCCGAAGCTGAAAGCTATGGGGTCCGTCCTGGAGATACCTTGGTCCCAGATAGCTCTGCGATTCTTACTGCTAATGGTAAAAACGTCATCTCAAAAGCATGGGATAACCGCTACGGCGTCTTGATGGTCAGCGAATTGGCCAAGAGCCTTTCTGGACAAGCCTTAAACAACGAACTCTATGTAGGGGCCAACGTTCAAGAAGAAGTGGGACTTCGTGGAGCCCACACTTCAACCACTAAATTTGATCCTGAAATCTTCCTTGCTGTAGACTGTTCGCCAGCAGCCGATGTCTTTGGAGACCAAGGCGCGATTGGGGAAGGAACACTGCTTCGCTTCTACGATCCAGGTCACATCATGCTACCAAATATGAAAGATTTCTTGCTCACTACTGCTGAAGAAGCGGGCATCAAATTCCAATACTATTGTGCCAAAGGTGGTACCGATGCAGGTGCAGCACACTTGAAGAACGGCGGAGTCCCATCAACAACCATTGGTGTCTGTGCACGTTACATCCACTCTCACCAAACCCTCTATGCCATGGATGATTTCTTGCAAGCGCAAGCCTTCTTACAAGCATTGGTTAAGAAATTGGATCGCTCTACAGTTGATTTGATCAAACACTATTAAGCAACATCGATCTGAAGCCCCGTAAGGGGCTTTTTTAGGGGGAAAACAAACTTCTCTTGGAAACTTTCCAGCGTGAGTCACCATTAAGTTCCTTGGCATCCACACTCCCCTTAGGAAAGTATCTTAGAATATTTTATCTTCCATCTGTTTTCTGATATAATATGAAAGAATGAAATGGTAGGGAACGGAACACTCATCCTTGGATTCGTGTGGCAGGCCCTTCCCTTATATACAGGAGTTTTACATGAAAAAACAAGCTTTTAGTTCTGAAAAGTATTTGAACTTGCAACGTGACCACATTATTGAGCGGATCAACCAATTCGATGGCAAGCTCTACCTTGAATTTGGTGGTAAGATGTTAGAAGACTTCCACGCTGCTCGTGTCCTCCCTGGATACGAACCAGACAATAAGATCAAGTTACTCCAAGAATTGCGCGACCAGGTGGAGATTGTCATTGCCATCAATGCCAACAATATTGAGCACTCAAAAGCCCGTGGAGATCTAGGAATTTCTTATGACCAAGAAGTACTGCGCTTGATCGACAAATTCAATGAACTCGGCATCTATGTTGGATCCGTTGTCATCACCCAATATGCTGGACAAGCTGCAGCAGACGCCTTTCGCAAACAACTGGACAAGAGCGGGATCGCCTCTTATCTCCACTATCCGATCAAGGGCTATCCGACTGATATGGACCACATCATCTCTCCTGAAGGGATGGGGAAAAATGACTACATCAAAACTAGTCGCAATTTGGTCGTTGTGACGGCTCCTGGACCTGGTTCTGGTAAGCTGGCAACTTGTATGTCCAATATGTACCATGACCAATTAAATGGGATCAAATCAGGTTATGCTAAGTTTGAAACCTTCCCAGTATGGAATCTTCCTTTGCACCACCCAGTCAACTTGGCTTATGAAGCAGCGACTGCAGATCTAGACGATGTCAATATGATCGATCCTTTCCACCTTCAAACCTACGGGGAAACAACGGTCAATTACAACCGCGATATCGAAATCTTCCCTGTCTTGAAGCGCATGTTGGAACGCATCTTAGGAACCTCTCCTTATGCTTCTCCTACAGACATGGGCGTCAACATGGTCGGCTTTGCCATTGTGGACAATGACGCTGCGATTGAAGCTTCCCAACAAGAAATCATCCGTCGCTATTACCAAACCATCTTGGATGTCAAAGCTGAACGCGTCGGTGAAGGAGCTGTCAAGAAGATTGAGCTCTTGATGAATGATTTGGGCATTACTCCAAATGACCGGAAAGTGACCGTGCTTGCTCGTCAGAAAGAAGAAGAAACAGGTGAGCCAGCCTTGGCCCTTGAATTGCCAAACGGCGAGATGGTAACCGGAAAAACCTCCGATCTCTTTGGCCCAACCGCAGCCCTCTTGATCAATGCGATCAAAAAATTGGCGCATATTGATAAAGAAACCAAATTAATCGAGCCAGAATATGTCCAACCTATCCAAGGTCTGAAGATTAATCATTTGGGTAGCCGCAATCCTCGCCTTCATTCGAACGAGATCCTCATTGCCCTAGCCATTACAGCTATGACTAATGAAGACGCTAAACTTGCTATGCAAGAATTAGGCAAGTTGAAAGGCAGTGAAGCCCATTCAACCGTGATGCTGACAGACGAAGATAAGAACGTCCTTCGTAAGCTCGGTATCAACGTCACCATGGACCCTGTCTACCAATACGATCGCTTGTATCGTAAATAAACTAAGACAAACAAAAACAATCCCTGCTCGAGGAATTGTTCAGATTGAAGACAAAGTCTTCTTAAAAAACTTTCCTTAGGTGAGTACGGACGTCAGCGAACTTCTACGAAGTTCCATGACTAATTATTGAGCCTAAGGTCTCAATAATTCCGAGTGCCTGAAACTGAGTCGTTTCAGGCACTTTTCTCACGGCGGAAAGTTTCAGAATATGATTGAATAACTATAACGAGTATAATTTTTAAAGAATTGATTAGATTTTATTAAAGATTCGTTTATCTACGCTCTCAACAATCCCTCGAACAGGGATTGTTTTTTTATGATGCAAAGAAGAGAGACTATTTGACAGCCTCCCATAATTGGCGAATGGGCTTTCTTTGAACAGGGTCCACAAAATGAGGAGCAATTTCATTCAAAGATTCTAGGACAAAGGCTCGTTCTGCCACATAAGGATGTGGCAAGATCAAGCTCGGACTGTAACAAATGGTGTCCTCCATATAGAGCAGATCTAGATCAATCACACGTGGTCCCCCACTTGACCTCACGGACACGCCCCATTTCCTGCTCAATGGCAAGTAAGGTCTCTAGTAAATCCTCTGGGGTCATCCAGGTTTCAACCTCTGCCACTTGATTCAAAAAGGTGTCCTGCTCCACTCCTCCCCAAGGTTCTGTTTCAATCCTTGTGGATGTCTGAAGAAGGCGAATGCCTCGATCCTTGATTTTTCTAGCGCCGTCTCTAGTTGCAGTTGTTTATCTCCCATATTGGTGCCAAGCCCAATAAAGGCCCGTTTTTTCTCCCGTTCGATTGTCACCGAACAAGTCTCCAATGGCAAGGGAACAGGAGCCCAAGGTTTTTTCAACTCCAGACGAACTTTTTCTACAAAGGAATAGCTTTCGAAAATCTTTTGCACCAACTGAAAGGCCACCGTTTCAATCAGATCGATCTTTTCTGCCTGCATCCACTCGGTCAACTGTTCCGCCAAGATTCCATAATGGATCGAAGCTTCCAAATCACCTGTGCGGGCAGCGCGAGTCATCTCATAATCTACCCATAGGTCTAGGACAAAGCGTTGTCCTAATTCTTTTTCTGCTGGGAAAACACCGTGATAGGCGTATACCTCTAAGTCCTTGATCCGTAATTGATCCACTCTGTTCACCTCTTATAGCCAGCCATTAGTGGCCCATGAGTTTATAGGCTTCATTTTTTAAGTCTTTATCTGTCGCAAGCAGTCCACGCGCAGCAGTTGTCACTGTAGCGGTCCCAGGTTTACGGACACCACGCATGTTCATACACATATGCTCTGCTTCTACCCAGACAAGTGCTCCTTGTGCTCCAAGATATTCCATCAAGGCATCTGCGATTTCTACCGTCAAACGTTCCTGAATCTGTGGTTTTTTAGCATAAACCTCGACCGTACGAGCCAGTTTTGAAAGCCCAGCAACACGGCCATTTGGAATGTAGGCAATGTGCACTTTTCCATAAAACGGCAAAAAGTGATGCTCACACATGGAATGGAAGAAAATATCCTTCTCAACCACCATATTGTTATCAATGATTTCAAATGATTTAGACAGGTGCTCTTCTGCTGTCTGCCCTAGTCCCGCAAAGATTTCTTGGTACATCTTGGCAATGCGGGTCGGCGTTTCCTGAAGGCCCCTCACGGTTCTCATCTTCACCGACTGCCTCGATGATCATTTTCACTGCTTCTTCAATTTTCTTTGTATCCATATCATCTCCTAGTTGGATTTTTCTGTTTTTAATAAATAAGGTCGTACCTGGCTAAGGAAGTAGAGCGACCCCGTTACAATGAGGAGCTCATCGCCTTTTGCTTGCCAGTTTTGTAGAAACTCTTGCCAGTTGACTTCCTCAAGCTGATGCTTTCGCAGCAGCTCTTATCTCTTCTTGAGAATAGGCTCTTGGATCTTCAAAGGTCGTGAGGATCAAGCGACTATTTTCTAGTGCCTGCCACTGAATGAGCATCTCTTCTAAGGCTTTGGTCCGGATGCAGGTAAAAAGAATGGTCTTTTTTTGACCTGGGAACAGTTCCCGAAGACTTGCGATCAAAGGCGCAACGGCGTGGGGGTTATGGGCCCCATCTAGCAAGATCATGGGATTTTGCGAGACCACTTCCATCCGGCCAGGCCAGACGACTTGATGCAAGGCCTCATCCACTAACTCTCTTGACAAGAGTTCACGCCCTTCTCTTTCAAAAAGTACATCACAGATACTGATCGCAAGAGCTGCATTTCTAGCCTGGTGATGACCTAAGAGCGCTACTTGATAGGGAGCCTTTTCTCTTTTGGAACTGTGATAAGAAAAGGATTGGCCCGATAGACAAGAGGCTTCTAGCTCAACTTGGTAATCTCTGTCATAGGCTGTTATCGGTGCCTGCTTCTGAATCGCAATGCCTTCAATGACTTGGCTGGCTTCTGCTTCTAATTTCCCTAGAACCAGAGGAATTCCTGGCTTAATGATGCCTGCCTTTTCACGGGCGATGGAAGCCAGATCTGGCCCAAGAAGAGCGACATGATCCAAGCCAATCGAAGTGATCGCAGTCAGAATGGGCTGACAGACATTGGTACTGTCTAGTCGTCCCCCATACCGACTTCCATGATCACATAATCCAACTCCTCGTGAGCAAAATAATCATAGGCAATCGCCGTCATCACTTCAAATTCAGTCAAACCTTGAAAGATAGCCCTTGATTCTTCAGCTTCCAAGAGCTGCTGGTAACTATCCAGGTAGGTTTGCAGGTCTTGATCCGCAATAGCTTCGCCATTAATGGTGATTTGGTCATTGTAATGGATCAGATAGGGAGAGGTAAAAACTCCAACGCGTAAACCTGCCAGCCTCAAGAGTTGGGACAAAGTAGCAATGGTAGAGCCTTTGCCATTGGTCCCCGCAACATGAATGACCCGACAGTCTAGGTGAGGATTTCCTCTCAAAGCCAAGAGAGCTTCCATGCGCTCCAAACCGAAATGTGGATCTTGGGAACGATAGGCTTCTAGCCAACGAAGATCCAACTGATGTTCTTTTGTCTTCATTTACTTGTATTGTTTTAAATTGGTATCTGCTGCCTCTTGGGCTTGGAAAATGGCTTGCCCCAGACTGGCTGCCATCTTGTGAAGGGGAATATCATGCACCCGCACCACTTCGACTCCTTGACTGGCTGCAATACTCGTCAAATGGCTCGAAGCCAGGTCCCGATTCCAAAAACCAGTCTCCGTTGCAGGATCTGTCTCAAATCCAGCTTCCTCAATAATATTGACCACAAAACGTTTGCGGGAGACTCCTAGAAAGATCGGATACCCCTTTTGGTGAATCGTCCCGAGTTCTTGTAATAAGAGTAAGTTCTCACGCTTGGTCAAACCAAAACCAATCCCAGGATCCAGCATGATACGATCCATCTGGACACCGGCTGCTTTCGCTACCGCAAGCGAGCGGTCAAAGAAGGTCCACATCAAGTCTTGAATCGGTTCTTGAGCCATCTGTTGAAGCTCTTGCTCTGAAAAGACTGGTTCAAAACCAAAACGTGGAAAGATAGTGGAACTTGGATGATGCGGTCTTGCCATCACTGGATTAAACATGAGAACTGCGCTGGCTTCATGCTCTGCAACCACAGTAGCCATCTTAGAATCTCCAAGAAAACCAGTAATATCATTGACAATATCGGCTCCAGCTTCCAGCGCTGCCGCCGCCACCTGGGACTTCCAGGTATCCACTGATATCAAGACATCACTTTCTTTCCGAATGGCTTTAATCACTGGAACCACGCGGTCAATCTCTTCTTGGATCTCCACATAATGACTACCTGGTCTGGTTGATTCTCCTCCGATATCGAGGAGTTGAGCTCCTTCTTGGATCAGTTTTCTCGCCTGCTGCAAGGCTGCATCCACACTCGTATACTTACCGCCATCAGAAAATGAATCCGGAGTGACATTTAAGATCCCACAAAGAAGGGTCCCTTGGCCACTCAGCCATTTATTATCAATCATTTTCGTCCTCCTTTGATTCCCTTCCTACAGCATGATTGCGAACAAAAGAGGCTAGAACAAATGTTCTAAACCTCTGAGTTCATTCTCCATACGGATTGCTTATTTTTCTGACCTTCTGTACGAAGGTTCTGCATCAAAACTCATTGGTACCTACCATTTTATCATAATTTATCATGGAAGAAAACTCTCCATACTGGCAATAAACAAAGGAGTATGACCACCGGATAATAATAAGCCAGCGCATTCAAGGTCATATGAAGGCAAATGCTATACTCGATCCGCTTGTAGCGATAAGCCACCCAAGTTAAGATCAAGGACATGCCTCCGTAAGCTACCCATTCCCCTAGGGTACTCGGTCCATGCAAGTAAGTAAAAAAGAGAGCACCGGCTAGGTAACCGATCGGTTCTGCCCCTCGAAAGATCAAACGAGGGATAATGGCCCGACAGAGCAGCTCTTCTAGAATCGGAGCGACAAGGATCACGACCATTCCCATAGCAAGAAAAGGAGCATGAGATTGCAGCTCATTCAGAGCCGCTTGGTTTGCTGTCGTACCACCTGCCTCTTGTTTCAACAAGGGATAGGCGAGCAGATTATTAGCCATCAACAAGAGAAGAAAAAGAAAATTTCTCCCCAGAGCCGGCCAGGTTATGACCCGAACATCTAAGTTCTCCAGAGGGCTCATCTTGATGACCTTATAAAAAACAAAGAGCACCGCCACTGTTCCCAAGAGAGTGAGGATAGTGACCCACCTTGCATCTACTCCTTCTTGAAGGGAATAAACCATGGTGATGAGGGGGAATTGTGAGAGAAAGAATAAGGGCACAAAAAGAAGGAGCCAGAGGGCATTCTGACATAATGGGTGCTCTCGAATAAAAGACTGTATATTTTTCAATGGACAACCTCTTTCTTGTATAAAATAAGAAGACTGGGGCTTTCGCCTCCAGCCTTCTCACTTTATTTCAGTTTACTGATTTTTGAAACGTTCAACGTCACGCGCAATCACCAACTCTTCATCCGTTGGAATCACCAATACCTTCACACGGGAATCATCTGTGGAAATATCTCCGACAACTCCAAAGACGTTCTTTTCAGGGTCGACCTTGCAGCCAAACCAGCTGATTCCATTGATAATAGAAGAACGAACGTTTACTGCATTTTCACCGATTCCTGCTGTAAAGATGATGGCATCTGCCCCGTTCAAGACAGCTAAGTATTGACCGATGTATTTTTGCAAACGATCGATAAAGATATCGTAAGCCAATTTGGCTTTTTCGTCTCCATTGTGCATCGCTGTATGAATATCCCGCATGTCGCTAGAAGATCCAGAAACACCCAGAAGACCTGATTCACGATTGAGGATACGGCTGATATCTTCAGGCTTATTGAAATCCTCTGTATGTTCCATCAAGTAAGGAATAATCGCTGGATCGAGATCCCCTGTACGGGTTCCCATCATGACTCCACCTAGAGGGGTGAAGCCCATTGAGGTATCGACAGAGATTCCCTTGTCAACCGCTGTAACAGATACACCATTTCCAACGTGGCAGGTGATCAATTTCAATTCTTCTAATGGTTTTCCAAGAAGTTTAGCAGCTTCACCAGCTACATACTGATGACTGGTTCCATGAGCGCCATATTTACGGACCTTATTTTCTGTGTAATATTTAGTTGGAAGAGGGTAACGATAAGCTTTTTCCGGCATGGTTGTATGGAAAGAAGTATCAAATACCACAACACTGGTAATATTTGGACAAATCTCTCTAAAGGCACGAATTCCAGCTGCATTTGCAGGATTATGAAGAGGTGCTAACAAAGACAATTCTTCTACTTTTCGAAGGACTTCGTCATCTACCAAGGCAGAATCCTTGAAGTATTCTCCACCAGCAACGACGCGGTGGCCCACACCTGTAATCTCATCGTAGGATTTGATAATATCAAAACGAATCAAATCATCCAACAAAATTTTTACAGCTTGTGTATGGTCCTGGATATCTAATACTTGTTTTTCAGAGCGTCCATCAAATTTAACGGTTGAAATAGAATCCTTCAAACCGATCCGTTCAATCAACCCTTTTGCAAGAACAGTTTCCTCTGGCATTTGGTACAATTGCCATTTCAAACTAGAGCTTCCTGCATTAATAGAAATTGTTTTCGACATATATTCACCTCATTAAGCGTTTTCACTTCCTCTATTATATCAGATCTTTGATCAAATTTCACTATCCTTTAACCAGTTTTGGAAACTTTCCATAAAGTGAACCACCTGGTCTTGATCCTGGAGATCGGTAAAAGGATAGACAAAGGGCTGAACAGACTCTTCTTCTTGTTTCGTAGGACGAAAATCGTCTTAGCATAGGCTGGATTTGAAAAAAGAGATTCTGGCAAGGTCAGCATGGCAAGGAGTTGGGCCTTGTCTTTCAACCAAGCCTTTAAAAGATCACTCTGAGGGCTCGTCAAGAGGTTGTTGGGAGCTAAAAAGATGGCTACTCCTTGAGGTTTCAGGTATTTCAGCGCCTGTTCCATCATGAGGTGATGGGCATAGGTATGGCCTTCGGAGCTCGCTACCTGATAGCGCTGTGCAATCGCATCATCTGGATAATAGCCAATCGGTAAGTCGCTAACGATCAAGTCACTTTCTTTCAACACTTGTGGACGCACCGCGTCGCCTTGTGCGAAGACAACGCTAGACTCCATCACATCTGCGATACTAGCAGATAGGTCAATCAAGAGATCATCTACTTCCAATCCTAAGTAATCAATCGTGAGACGGCTATTGTTGACAATAGTCTCAGCGAGATTTCCGGTTCCACTTCCCACTTCTAAGACATCCAGTTGGTCGCCTTTGGCCAACTGATCGATCAAAAATGTAATGATAAAACCAATCGCATCTGGTGTGAACTGGTGATTCGCTTGTAAAGGTTCTGTCTGAGCAGCTTTCATAAAAAGGAATTGGTAGGCTCTGCGCCATTCTTCCTTACTTAAACCTAGTTCTTTTAATTTTTTGCTATTGTTTTTAACAATGTCTAAATCAGTCTTGCCATCCAAATACATGGCATTTTGTTCAATCAAGGCGTCATAAAAGTTGGTCGACAATTCATTTTGAATACTTTGAGTGTTTTCTAATAGATAGGTATAAGCTTGTTCAATTTTTTCGAAATTCATGATGTCCTCCGCACCCTATCATACCAAAAATTAGTCTTTTTCGCTATTTTCTGATGGTTCCTTGATCTCGTTTGGCGTCTCTTCAGAAGGCGTTTCGCTCCCTGCCTTCGCCTTATCTTTCCGTGTCTTCTTTTCTTTTTGGCTCTTCTTGCTTCCTTTTCTTCTCTCACAGGAAGGACAAACTCATAGCTTTCGCCATCCATCTCAGCTTGGGCATGAAGAAAACCAGTATCCTTCTTTAGCTGAACTGTTCCAGACTTTAAATGAATCTCTGATGTCTTCTCATCACTCTTTCTCTTTTCAAGAGCCAATTGCACCAAAGCATAGGCCCGAAGACGCTCTTGACTCGTCTTTAAGATTCGTCTCTCCGCAACCTGACGGTGCAGGTAAAACTGAAGCAAGAGACTAAAAATCGCTGCCATCAAGAGAGCGTAAAGCAAGACACCAGCCTTAACTTTTTTCATTTTGTATCGCTGGTACCACATGGTAGACATACTCCCTTTCTAGACCTTCTTCAAAATCCAACCGCAGATGAAGCAAATCTCCCTCCTGCCAAATTTGGCTAGAGCGAACACCTGAAATCATAGGCTGATAGCCCCTGCCCTTATCATCTGTTTTTCGGATATCATCTCCTTTAGATTGGCCAATAGCAATTGGTTTTTGATCCTGAACCAAGTAGATATGATTGTCCGCTACTTTTTCAAAATGACTCCGGTCCAATTCCACCTGCAATTGTTGCTGAAAAAGTATCCATTCTTCCTGCTTTTGATGCGCCTGGTAGTCCAATTCAGCATGCAGAAGCTTGGTCAAGCCTTGAAAGACCAACACTCCCCCACTAAGCACTAAGAGAGCGACCAAGGCTTCGAGAAGGGTAAAGGCCTTGACCTTTTCTTTATTCCACATGCAGCACCACCTTTCCTTGATGATAGACCGTGAGTTGATCGGCATCTTTTTCGACTTGAACCTGAATACCATTGGCCTCCAGATGATTTTGCCCTGTCTGAAGCGCCATTTGAGCGACAGATAAGACCTCTACCTCTTTGAAATCCGCTAGTCGCTCCTTTCGCGAACGCCGGATCTCCCCTAACAATAAGGTCGTAATCATGGCAAATAAACCCAAGGCTACCAAAGATTCTATGAGAATACTAGCGGGAACGGATGCTTTTTTTAATTTTCCCATTTCCAAGCGACAGTTGATAGGTCACCACTCCTCTCTGTGTCTGAAAGTGAACATTGGCCAGGGATGAATTGCCACCTGCACGGTCTAAACGAATAGTTTTAGGATCTTGCAAAATGACAGAATCAGGAATCTCCACCGTCTGATAAGGCGTTTGAATCTTCCTTGCAGTCACTTCAACATCCAATTCCGTTTGCCTTGCCAGCGCTATTTTCTGGCTTTCTTGATAGAGGTGTTCAAACTCTGCAAAAAATACTTTTTCTTCCACCTGCTGAAAGCTCGTCTTGATCGATCCCGATAAGCCCAGATAGATAAAACTGACGATCATCAAGGTCAGAAGGGTCTCCACCAAAGTGAAGGCCTTAATCTGCAACCGCACGAGTTTCTCCACTATTTTTCGCATAATAGGCACGGTAGGATTCTGCTTGTTTGTTGGTAATATTTCCATCAGCAATCAGTTTTGCTAGAGTGGCTTGGTCATTGGTATGATTGAGCTCGTACAATTCAGCCTGACTTTCGACCACCTTCACAACCGCTGCATTTCCTGTCTCTTTCACGGAGTCTTTTTGCTTGGTCAAATTCGGCACAAAGAGCAATAAGAGCACACTGATGATCAATAAGACCACCAACATTTCAATAAGTGTAAAGGCCTTTACCTTATAGGTTTTTAATTTTTTCATAAATGAACCTCCATATTTTGATAAATCGGCAGCAACATGGCTGCATAGAGTAACACAATCACAAGAGCTACAAAGACAAACACCAAAGGTTGTATCACATTCATAGCCTTGTGAACCCGACGAAAGAAATCTTCCCAGGTTTTTTCAGCGTAGATTTCTAGCTCACTTCCGAGCTTTGATTTGACTTCACCATATTCAATCATAAGGGGCAATTCTTTTTTGAAAAAAGGATACCCCCTGACCGTCTCTGAAAAGGACTGGCCACGATCTAAAGAAAGAGCTAAATCCCTTCCAATTTCTTGAAAAAGCTGGGATTTTTGCTCCTGCATCATGGAAAAAATCTGAGACAATTCCAATCCTTGCCCAATCAGATTTCCCCATTCTCTGGCATAATAGGCTGTCAAATAAGCTTGAATCATGCCTTTTCCGAAAGGCAGATGAGACAAAGGTTCTAAAAACGTTGATCTTGCCTGACTGGCGGTAATAGAGAAAGCCGAGTAAGAAGAAGGTCACCAGTCCCGCTCCTAAGGCCAAAAAGAGTTGGGGGAAGGAACTGATCAATTGCGTCCCAATATTTTGAGCATCCATTTGAGGGAGCAAATAATTGCGCAAGCCTAGCATAATCAGAACCAAAAATCCAAGCAAGATAAGAGGATAAGTGCTGACCTCAATCAGCTTTTTCTTGACCTTGCACATGTTTTCTAAGTAAGCACTGATTTTCTCCAAGCTCAATGCAAGATTGCCATGGAGCTCAGCGAGAGACAGCTGTGTCGTGACCGCATCTGAAAAACCGATCCCCGCCATCATATCTGAGAAACTCTTCCCACGAGAGAGATCTTCCCGCATCTGAGAGACCAACCGACTCTCCACTAGGTGGGAGCGACCCAGAAAATCGACGATCTCAGACAGATGAAAACCACTCGAATAAAGATTCAAAAATAATTCGATGATTTGCTTTTGTTTAGCGGTAGATAATTTTTTCGGCTTGCGCCTGAGCCAGCTGGATATATCCCGATTGAGCCAAGAGATCCATTTGTTGGTTCCAGCGGCTGGCCGAGTGCTCTTGGTAGTTTTCCGTTGCAAAATCGACAACACCTCCTCCTGCAATTAATCGTTGGTAGCAAATACCTTGTAAAACAATCTTGAGTTCTTCCTCACTCACTCCAAGCTCTAAAAGGCGCTCATAAACACCTCTAACGCTCTTGGCATGAATCGTAGAGAAGACGGTGACCCCTGTCAAACTAGCTCGTACAACTGCACGGGCCGTTTCCTTATCTCGGATCTCCCCAATAATGAGAAGATCCGGTCGATGACGTAAGGAGAGTTTGATCAGGTTGTCATAGGTCATGCCGATCTGGTCATTCAGCTGAAGCTGAAGCATATTCTCTTGCTTGATCTCGACAGGATCTTCAATGGACATGACTTGCTGATCTGCAAAGCGCTCTTGCGCCAAAGCATGCATGAGAGTGGTCTTTCCCGAGCCAACGGGACCTGCAAAGAGATAGAGACCACGACCAGCCAATTTCTTCTGCAACTCAGGTAGCTGATCAAACCAAAACCGTAATTCGCGTTCCTCATCATGCAAAAGCCGAATGACCAAGCTTTCATAGCCACGATAATCCCCCACCGTCGACAAGCGAATCGATACCACTCCATCCTCCAAAGGGTAATCACACGATCCTAGCTGGCTACGCCTTTTTTCTCCCACATTCATCCCTGCTACAAATTTAAAATGGCTGATAATAGCCGTCATCTCCTCAAAAGGAAAGGATTGCACAAAACGCCTCTCATCTCCGACCCTCATAAAAACCTGATACTCCTCCTTCCGAGGAATGAAGTAGAGATCCTGAGCTTCTTCCTTCTTCCCCATACGGATCAATTTTTTTGCAATTTCTTGAACCATAGTTCCTCCTCTCACTTATACTATTCGAAAAAGAAAACAAAAAAGAAGACTTTCTAGATCGCTCTAAAAAATCTTCTGATTTTCTCTTATGACAGGGATTTTGTACTCTTATTCGGGTCGAGAGTAAATTGACAAGAACGGTGTTTCCGACTCCCTTTTTCTTTTTCGTAACCTGGACGGAGCTTGCTTTTTGGAATTTTGTGTTCATCTTCCAAAAGAACGAGCGAGTGGAATAACTGCACATCTTCACTGCAATCCTCACACCACTCTTGCTCTTTGGAATCCCAAAAAACTGTCATGAGATCACTTCTACTCTTATAACTTGGAAAGTGCGCATTTAAATCTAACCACTTCTGCTTGTAGTATTTTAAAGCCTGATAATAGTCTTCAAATTTCCGACTACTGACGACATCTTCTTCCCATCCATCCAAAAACCACCAGGGCTCACAGTCCCCAAACATTTCAATCACTCGATACATAAACTCTTCCATCCTTTGTATCCTCTATTATATAGAAAATCCTTTGAGAATAAAAGCTTTCTGCTCACAGAGTGAATTTTCAAGTAATTTTCATAAACTTTCCATTTCTTTTTTTTGAAAATAGACGGTCAGATTCAGTTTGGGACTTTTTTTGAAAAATAATTAAAGAGCCCCTACAAAATAGAAGTGCTATCTTGTGAGACTCTTTTTCTAACTTCAAATGATTAGAACAGTTCAAGTGCGATCATGGTTGTCATTGTTGCGTCATAATAGTTATTAAGAGGAAGATCCTGTGTAAATATATATTTATTCTGTTGAACCAATTTTAAATAACTCTTTTCTCTTTCAGACGCAAAAATTATTGGTGCAAGGAAACTTGCAGCCTGATGATTATTCAATGCCTTCCCTTTCAAATCATATCCAGCATATAAGTTTCTCTGATCATTAAAGAAACCTAACATTTTTTTTTACCATTTTTTGACTGACTGGATCCTTACTTTGAACGAGATTATATGGAAGACGGCAAGCGTTATAAGAATAAGACCCATCATACTTAGATTCAATCGTGTTCGGATCGGCCACACGAGTTCCCTGTTCCTCTACCCAAATGAAATCAGGTAATAAACCTGTATTCGATTGCGAACTAATCGTATCTAGTTGCTTCAACATCTTTTCTTTAATATCTAACCACTTGGGATCTTGCGTAACTTCATAAAAGACCTGGAATTGTGCTGGCAGTGTATCAGAAGTCCGCATCAAATGATAAAAATCCGAATCCCCATTAGCCCAATTTCCAACTGTTAGAACACCTGTTTCTTCATTGTAATTATATTTTAAGATATCTCCTAAAATAGCTTTAGCTTGAGCTTGGTATTTTTTAGCTTGCTTCGGCCATTGATGGGACGCTTCTAGCAAAGAATAAGCAATATAAAGGTCCCCATCTGTTGCATTATGATCCTCAGCTGCAACCTTTCCATCTGAGATCGTTTGTTTCCCAAGACATCAACTGGGTGTCCCCTAAGCGGTGTTTCAGATAGTATTGATAGAGACGGTCAAAATCTTCTTGGTAGGCCTGACCTTTTTTTGCGGCCTCTACTGTAATCAACATCCCGTAACTTTGCGCCTCAGATAAGACGACTATCTGATTTGAATCATTGGTAGTACGAATATAAGATTCCTTCCCCTTTGAAACAACAAACTGTTGATTCCACTGGCAATAGATTTGATTTCGCATCTCTATCTTGCTTCTAGTTCTCGCAAAAAATAAGGTCATACAGAAAATGCAAAGAATAATCACAAACCATAAATATCTAAACTTTTTCATTTTCATAAGATCTCCTACCCCGCGAATCGTTTTGTTTTAACCCATTTTGTTCCCTCACGATGCAACAGTTTATCCATCACAATAGAAGAAACAGCATCAACAGATACAATAATAAACAGTTGTGAATAGGTGAAATACGCGGCCAGGGCTAACCAAATTTGTTTGATCGTTGCCTGACCAAACTGCGATGCTAGTGCAACATTGATCTGAAGAAGATAAATTCCAATCATCAAAATCCAATTAAACAACATTAATTGAGCAATATAAATATTATCAGAATCAAAGGCAAATGGTATTTGAACTCCTGGGACGACTGAATGGATACAGATAGCTAAATGTTTGCGAAAAAAATCAAATCTGATAAAATGATCGCTGCATTAAACCAGAAAAAGATGCAGGAGTAATTAATGACTTCCAACTTCACACGCCAATTTCCTTTTCCAAATAGATGTTTAAAGTTGGAAAGAACTACCTCATAATTTCCTTTTGCCCAACGCTTACGTTGCATATAATAACTCTTCAGAGTTTCTGGTTCCTGTTGAAAAGCTTCTGAATTATACGCGAGAGCAATCAACTTCCCACTTTGCATAATCTTAAAGGAGATATCCGTATCCTCTGTCAAGGCACCATTTTTCCAGCCTCCAATACTCTTTACAAATTCGGTTTGGATAATAAAGTTTGTTCCTGGAATCCGTCCAATCTTAAAGAGATGCCACATACCGACATGGTGAACCCGTTGGGTGACGACAATTTCTTGATTGATACAATGTGTTAAAAAATTTTGCCCTGCATTTCGCGTCTTATTTCGGCCAAAGGATGCCACATGACGTTCCGGATCTTTAAGTACTTCCTTCACTAAAAAATAAAGCGCATTCTTTTCAGGCATAGCATCTGCATCGTAAACACAGATATAGTCTCCTGTAGCCATCTTCAAAGCATCATTAAGTACACCAGCTTTTCCACCTGTTCCGCTTCGATTAATAATTGTTAAATCGCGTCCTGCGTACTCTGGCAATGCTTGGACTGAAAGACACTCTTCATAGGTCCTATCCGAACAATTATCTGCAAACAGCAATAATTCGACACGATCATGTGGATAGTTCATGTCAAGAATCGCTTTGGCTGTTTGAGCAATGACCACATCCTCGTTATGAGCTGGTACAACAATGGTCACTTTAGGGTAATACGGAAGGGGATCCGTATTGACACGAAAATCACTATGTTTGAACCAAAAATGAACGGCTGAGAAGAGAATCACCAGTCCCCAGGCTAAAGATAACCAAATCGAAACCAGGGCAATAATCATCACAATTTGACTAATCATGGTGCACCGCCTTAAAATTTTTATTCACAGAATGGTAAATCATCATATAATCCACAAATAATACAATGAAGCATAAAACAAAAAATACACTGATACCTACGGCCATGTTAAAAAATAAATTCGTTAATGTCATATTTTCCTCCTAATATTCAACAATGATATCTGTCTCTAGTTGACGTTTTAAATGACTAATCAAATCTTTATAATCACCATACTTGGTTTTATTTGTTTGATCCACTACAACAAATCCTGATTGAAATTGAACCGATTGCTCCCCATCTTCTCCACAAAAAACAAGGTTTTCCAATTGATTTTTTATCACGGAGTCATATTCGTTTTTCAAATCCCTCTGGCTATTAGAAGATAAAAATAAATAATTACCATCCGATACATAATATAAGCTTTCATCATGTTTGACATATTGGGATAAAAGATCGTGGATTTGGTTTCAACATTTGGCTATATTCTTCAGGCTGTAATTGAAAAAATAATTCCTCATGAGACCAGTGAATTAATAAGGCTTGGATCTTTGTATTATTTCGATCCTCAAAGGATTCAAATCGATTACAATAATCTACATCAGCTTCTGTTTCCTGATCTTTTATTTTTGCATGTTCTTTGAAAAGATGATCTCGAACTTGAATTAAGATTGCAATCAATAGCGGAAAACTGAAGAGTAGTAGCAAAGACTGGTGAAATGGAATATAGACAATACCTGCAACTAAGAATACAATTCCAAAGGCAAATGAAAGAAGGATCGTCCACGTCAATAATAAATCAGACAAAACAATAGCAGCAAATAACCCTGTTATCAGGAACAGTCCTTCTTCAATAAGAATTTCTTTTGCAAAAAATAAGCAGTACAGAAATAGAAGAACTTCAAAAACGATCAGAATCAGCAACCATCTACTTAACTTATCAGTTTTTTTCATTAGTTTTCATCTCCCTCATGAAATTCCTCAGCGGCATCTCCCAAAGCAAAATAATGTTTAATAGCTTGTACAATTCGGGCAGAGGCTTTTCCGTCCCCATAAGGATTTCGTGCATTCGCCATTTCAAAGTACAGTTTTTCATCATTTAACAGCTCTGACATCGTAGATTTGACAGTTTCAGGATCCGTACCGACTAATTTTAAGGTTCCTGCTTGAACTCCCTCTGGGCGTTCTGTCGTATCTCGCAATACCAATACTGGTTTTCCTAATGATGGAGCCTCTTCCTGGACACCCCCAGAATCTGACATAATAAAGTAACTTCTAGAAGCTAAATTATGGAAATCAAAAACATCTAACGGCTCGATGAGATGGATTCGTTCATGATTTCCCAAAAGATCGTGCGCTACTTCTTGTACTGCCGGACTCAGGTGAACTGGATATACCACTTCAATATCTGGTTCTTGATCGACCATTTCTCTTAAAGCACCAAATACAGCTCTCATCGGTGATCCTTGATTCTCTCTTCGATGCATCGTTACGAGGATCAATTTTTTGGTTGGATCCAATCGATCCAAGACCTCATGATGATAATCTTCCTGAACAGTGAGTTTCAGTGCATCAATAGCTGTATTCCCTGTGACCACAATAGAAGAATCGGAATGATTTTCTTTTAATAGATTGGCCTTACTTTCGCCAGTCGGTGCAAAATATAGATCTGCTAAATTATCTGTCATTTGGCGATTCATCTCTTCTGGAAATGGAGAATATTTATCAAAAGTCCGTAAACCAGCTTCGACATGGCCAATTCTTACTTGATTGTAAAAAGCAACTAAACTGGTAGCAAAAGTAGTTGTTGTATCTCCATGAACCAATACCATATCTGGCTTTTCTTTTTTAATGATTGGATCTAATTTATCTAAAATTTTAGTTGTAATCTCTAATAAGGTTTGGCTTTTTCCCATGATATTCAAATCGTAATTTGGTACAACTTTAAAGGTCTCTAAGACTTGATCCAGCATTTGACGATGCTGAGCAGTGACTACCGTGACGGTTTGAATTATTTCACTTTGTTTTTGCAATTCCAACACCAAAGGAGCCATTTTTATAGCCTCAGGTCGAGTTCCAAAAACAACCATTATCTTCAATTTTTCCATAAACTTCTCCCGTTGAAATGCATGCTATATCAACATTTTTTAAATATATGTACATCTTTTTCTCATTCTACCTCCAATTAGTTTAATTGTCAAACATTTTTTTCGTGTTTTTATTTACAAATTACTAATAGTTAGTCATTTATTTATTTTAGGCTTTGTAATACATATCCACTAAAATCACTAATTATCAATATTTTAATCCTTTGGTTTTGAGAAGCTTAAATTTTTTTAGTAAAATAATAATAGTTTTTTTATACATTTATTAGTCATTTTTGTTATTTTTTTAGAAACAAAAAAACAGAACACATGGTTCTGACTTCTTTGGACTATTCTACGTATAAAAAGAGAGAAGACCGTTCGATCTTCTCTCTTTTAGCTTTTCTTTCATCGCCCTACTAGAGGCAACAAGACCTTATTCTTCTACGACTTCAGCTGTTTGAACTTCATCGACTGTTCCATCTGTTAATGGCACTTCTTCGATGATTTCAACTTCATTAATCGCTTGTGGTTCCAAGTTACGGTAACGAGCCATACCTGTACCAGCAGGAATAATCTTACCGATGATAACATTTTCCTTGAGTCCGAGGAGATGGTCTTTCTTACCGCGAATCGCCGCGTCAGTAAGAACACGAGTTGTTTCCTGGAAGGAAGCTGCTGACAAGAAACTATTGGTTTCAAGTGAGGCTTTCGTGATTCCCATAAGAACTGGACGAGCAGTCGCAGGGACTCCACCAGAGATAAGGACATCCTTATTAGCATCTGTAAAGTCTGTAATATCCATGAGAGTACCCATGAGAAGGTCTGTATCTCCTGGATCCATGACACGAACTTTACGAATCATTTGACGAACCATTACCTCGATGTGTTTGTCGCCAATTTCTACCCCTTGGCTACGGTATACTTTTTGTACTTCCGCAAGGAGGTATGTTTCAACAGACAAAACATCACGTACAGCAAGGAGACGTTTTGGTTGGATAGATCCTTCTGTAAGAGCCTCACCACGAGAAACTTGATCTCCCACTTCGACTTTCATGCGAGCAGTGTAAGGGACAACATATTCACCCTCACCAGTTGCTCCACTAACAAAGACTTTCTTGGTACGTGTAGAAGCATCTTCTTCAATAGCTGTGACTTCCCCTTTGACTTCAGTGATGACCGCTTCCCCTTTTGGATTGCGGGCTTCAAAGATTTCTTGGACACGAGGAAGACCCTGAGTGATATCGGTATTTGAGGCAACCCCACCCGTGTGGAAGGTACGCATGGTCAACTGTGTACCAGGTTCCCCGATAGATTGGGCAGCGATGGTTCCGACTGCCTCACCCACTTCAACCGCATCACCAGTCGCCAAGTTGATACCATAACAGTGACGGCAGACACCATGGCGGGTGTTACATGTAAAGACAGAGCGGATAGTGACTTCTTCAACACCAGCATTGACAATTTCACGTGCTAAGTCTTCTGAAATCAAAGTATCTGGACCAACGATCACTTCACCTGTTTCAGGGTGTTTAACAGATTTCTTCGTATAACGACTGTCAAGCGTTCTTCCAATGGCTCGATCATTTCCTTACCATCAGTAATGGCACGGATCACAAGTCCACGGTCTGTTCCACAGTCATCTTCACGGATAATGACGTCTTGGGCAACGTCAACCAAACGACGAGTCAAGTAACCTGAGTCGGCTGTCTTAAGGGCCGTATCAGTCATCCCTTTACGGGCACCGTGAGTTGAGAAGAACATTTCCAATACAGACAAACCTTCGCGGAAGTTTGACAGGATTGGCAATTCCATGATCCGTCCGTTTGGAGCGGCCATCAAACCACGCATACCGGCAAGTTGCGAGAAGTTTGAGATGTTACCACGGGCTCCAGAGTCCATCATCATAACGATTGGGTTCTTCGGATCTTGGTTATCCACCAAGCGTTTTTCCAATTTCTCACGAGCTGCACGCCATTCAGCTGTAACGGCATTGTAGCGTTCGTCATCCGTGATCAAACCACGACGGAATTGTTTGGTGATTTGTTCCACACGTTTGTGAGATTCTTCAATAATTTCTGCCTTATCTTCAACGACCGGAATATCGGCAATCCCCACTGTCAAACCAGCAAGGGTTGAATGATGGTAACCCAAGTCTTTCAAGCGGTCCAAGAAAGCAGAAGTTTCGGTTGTACGGAAGCGTTTGAAGATTTCCGCAATGATATTTCCAAGATTTTTCTTCTTGAATGGAACGTTCAATTCCAATTTCTCAATCGCCGCTTTCACATCTTGACCAGGCTCCAAGAAGTACTTAGCTGGAACGCCTTCTGTCAAGTTGGTATTGTTTGGCTCTTGAAGGTATGGAAGCTCTGCAGGCATGATATCGTTAAAGAGGATCTTACCAACAGTTGTCAAGAGAATCTTGTGTTGTTGCGCTTCTGTCCATGGTTTGTCCAAGCTATCGGTCGAAATTCCGACACGTGTATGCAAATGAACATAGCCATTACGAAAGGCCATCACTGCTTCATCACGATCTTTGAAGACCATGCCTTCCCCTTCACGACCAGCTTCTTCCATAGTGAGGTAGTAGTTCCCCAAAACCATGTCCTGAGATGGGGTAACGACTGGTTTCCCGTCTTTCGGATTCAAGATGTGCTCAGCAGCCAACATCAAGATACGAGCTTCTGCTTGGGCTTCTTCTGAAAGTGGTACGTGGATGGCCATTTGGTCACCGTCAAAGTCAGCATTGTAGGCTTCACAGACAAGTGGGTGCAAGCGAAGAGCTTTCCCGTCAATCAAGACTGGCTCAAAGGCTTGGATCCCCAAACGGTGAAGGGTCGGTGCGCGGTTCAAGAGAACTGGGTGTTCTTTGATCACTTCTTCCAAGATATCCCAGATGCGTTCATCTCCACGTTCGACCAATCGTTTTGCAGCTTTAACGTTTTGTACGATATCACGCGCAACGATTTCACGCATCACGAATGGTTTGAAGAGCTCGATGGCCATTTCACGTGGCACACCACATTGGTACATCTTAAGAGTTGGACCAACGGCGATAACGGAACGTCCTGAGAAGTCCACCCGTTTACCGAGCAAGTTTTGACGGAAGCGTCCTTGTTTCCCTTTAAGCATGTGGCTCAATGATTTCAGGGGACGGCTACCTGGTCCTGTGATCGGACGACCTCGACGACCGTTGTCGATCAAAGCATCAACGGCTTCTTGGAGCATCCGTTTTTCGTTTTGCACGATGATACCAGGGGCATTCAACTCAAGCAAACGCGCCAAACGGTTGTTCCGGTTGATCACACGACGGTAAAGGTCATTCAAGTCAGAGGCAGCAAAACGGCCACCATCCAATTGGACCATCGGACGAAGATCTGGTGGAATAACCGGAAGGATGTTGAGGACCATCCATTCTGGCTTGTTGCCAGATTTGTAGAAGGCATCCAAGACATCCAAACGACGCACAGCCTTCACACGTTTTTGACCAGTTGCAGTCTTCAATTCTTCTTTCAAGAGAGCAATTTCAGCTTCCAGATCCACTTGTTTCAAGAGGTCTTGGATCGCTTCTGCACCCATCTTAGCTACAAAGGAACCTGGTCCGTATTCACGCAAGCGTTCACGGTATTCACGTTCCGTCATGATGGATTTGTGCTCAAGTGGTGTATCTTTTGGATCGATCACCACGTAAGCTGCGAAGTAGATGACTTCCTCAAGGGCACGAGGACTCATATCCAAAGTCAATCCCATACGAGAAGGGATTCCTTTGAAGTACCAGATGTGTGATACAGGTGCTTTCAACTCGATGTGCCCCATGCGTTCACGACGAACTTTCGCACGTGTTACTTCAACCCCACAGCGGTCACAAACGATCCCTTTGTAACGGATCCGTTTGTATTTCCCACACGCACATTCCCAGTCTTTGTAGGTCCAAAGATGACTTCATCAAAGAGACCTTCACGTTCTGGTTTCAATGTACGGTAGTTGATTGTTTCAGGTTTCTTGACCTCTCCATAAGACCATGAACGGACCTTGCTTGGAGAAGCTAGGGTGATTTGCATACTTTTAAAACGATTTACATCAACCACTATTTCTTACCTTTCCTTGTTTTCATACTTGTTTCATTTGGATACAGCTTAGGTGGGGGAAGAAAGGAAACTTTCTTGCCACCTCCTTGTGTCTGTATCTTGTTATCGAATCATCCTGCTAGAAGCATTCGTTTCTCACAAGACAATCATTTTTACTGATTATTTTTCTGATTCTTCAGCATCAAAGGCTGCTTTTGCTTCCTTGGCTGCTTTTTCACGTGCTTTTTCAAGGTCATCCACATGAATCACATCATCGTCTTCCCCTTCATCGAGGTCACGAAGTTCCACTTCTTGATCATCTTCGTCCAAGACACGCATGTCAAGACCAAGAGATTGCAATTCTTTGACAAGAACGCGGAAGGATTCTGGTACACCTGGTTTTGGAATTGGTTTACCTTTGGTAATCGCTTCATAAGCTTTCAAACGTCCGTTGACATCATCTGACTTGTAGGTCAAGATTTCTTGAAGGACATTTGATGCACCATAAGCCTCAAGGGCCCACACTTCCATTTCCCCGAAACGTTGTCCACCAAACTGAGCTTTCCCTCCGAGTGGTTGTTGGGTAACCATTGAGTATGGTCCGACTGAACGGGCATGGAGTTTATCATCAACCATGTGGTGAAGCTTGATCATGTACATGACACCGACAGAAACACGGTTGTCAAACGGCTCACCTGTACGTCCATCGTAAAGGATGGTCTTGGCATCGCTATCCATACCAGCTTCTTTCACAGTATCCCAGAGATCTTCTGAGCTTGCTCCGTCAAAGACTGGTGTTGCGATATGGATACCCAAGTTACGAGCCGCCATACCAAGGTGAAGTTCCATAACCTGACCGATATTCATACGTGATGGCACCCCAAGAGGGTTCAACATGATATCAACCGGTGTACCGTCTGGAAGGTAAGGCATATCTTCAACTGGAACAATACGAGACACAACCCCTTTGTTTCCGTGACGACCGGCCATCTTATCTCCGACGCGGATCTTGCGTTTTTGTGCGATGTAAACACGAACCAACATGTTCACACCAGATTGCAATTCATCTCCGTTTGCACGTGTAAAGATCTTAACATCACGAACGACTCCATCTCCACCGTGAGGTACACGAAGAGAAGTATCACGCACTTCACGAGATTTATCTCCAAAGATCGCGTGAAGGAGACGTTCTTCAGCAGAAAGGTCTTTTTCACCCTTCGGTGTTACCTTACCGACAAGGATATCGCCTTCTTTTACTTCCGCACCAATACGGATAATACCTGTTTCATCCAAGTCACGAAGAGCATCTTCCCCGACGTTTGGAATTTCACGGGTAATTTCTTCAGGGCCTAACTTGGTATCGCGTGTTTCTGATTCGAATTCTTCCAAGTGAACAGATGTGTAGACATCTTCTTTCACCAAGCGTTCGCTCATGATAACGGCATCCTCGAAGTTATACCCTTCCCAAGTCATGTAAGCGACGATTGGGTTTTGACCAAGGGCCATTTCCCCTTTTTCCATCGATGGACCGTCAGCAATAAAGTCGCCTTTTTCAACGACATCGCCAACTTTTACAAGGGTCCGTTGGTTGTAGGCAGTACCTGAGTTTGAACGACGGAATTTTTGAATATGGTAGACATCAAGCGAACCGTCTTCCCGACGAACTTCTACCTTGTCCGCATCTGCATAAGTGACTTTACCATCATATTGAGCAATCACTGCAGCTCCTGAATCATGGGCTGCTTGGTATTCCATACCAGTACCCACATAAGGTGCTTTTGGATCGATCAATGGGACAGCCTGACGCTGCATGTTGGCACCCATGAGGGCACGGTTAGAGTCATCGTTTTCCAAGAAAGGAATACATGCTGTCGCAACAGCAACTACTTGTTTTGGAGAAACGTCCATGTAGTCGACTTGATCAGATGGGAATTCTTGGTTATTACCACGGTGACGTCCCATAACGATTGGCTCAGCAAAAGCCACCTTCTTCGTTCAACTTAGAGTTAGCCTGTGCGACAATGTACTCATCTTCTTCATCGGCTGTCAACCAAACGATTTCGTTGGTCACCACACCTTTTTCACGGTCTACTTTACGATATGGTGTTTGGATGAAACCATATTTGTTCAAGTGTCCGTAGGATGACAAGTTGTTAATCAAACCGATGTTTGGTCCTTCAGGTGTTTCGATTGGACACATACGACCATAGTGGGTATAGTGCACGTCACGCACTTCATATCCGGCACGGTCACGTGTCAAACCACCAGGCCCTAAGGCAGACAAACGACGTTTGTGAGACAACTCAGAAAGCGGGTTGTGTTGGTCCATGAACTGTGACAACTGTGAAGATCCAAAGAATTCTTTAATTGCTGCAGTTACTGGGCGGATGTTGATGATTTGTTGTGGTGTCAAGACGTCGTTATCTTGTACAGACATCCGTTCGCGAACGTTTCGTTCCATCCGTGAAAGTCCAAGACGCACTTGGTTGGCAAGCAATTCACCAACGGCACGAATCCGACGATTTCCAAGGTGGTCGATATCATCTACACGGCCAATACCTTCTGCAAGGTTCAAGAAATAGCTCATTTCTGCCAAGATGTCAGCTGGAGTCACAATCCGTACTTTGTCAGATGGGTTAGCATTTCCGATGATGGTGACAACGCGGTCTGGATCTGTTGGAGCGACAACTTTGAATTTTTGCAATTCAACTGGTTCTGTCAAAACAGCAGCATCATTTGGAATGTAGGTGATTTTTGTTCAAACCGTTATCCAATTGTTCTGAGATGCTGTCGATCACATCGCGCGTCATGACAGTACCAGCTTCTACAAGGATTTCCCTGTTTCAGCATCTACCAATGGTTCTGCGATTGTTTGGTTCAACAAGCGGTTCTTGATATTGAGTTTCTTGTTGATCTTGTAGCGACCAACTGGTGCCAAGTCATAACGACGTGGATCAAAGAAACGGGCTACCAACAAGCTACGTGAGCTTTCCGCTGTCTTTGGTTCACCTGGACGAAGACGCTCATAGATTTCTTTGAGAGCTTCATCTGTCCGTGAATCCATTGGGTTTTTGTGGATATCTTTTTCAATGGTATTGCGAACCAATTCGCTATCCCCAAAGATATCGATGATTTCATCATCTCCAGAGAATCCAAGGGCACGCACAAGAGTTGTAAAAGGAATTTTACGTGTGCGGTCGATGCGCGTGTAAGCAATGTCTTTTGAGTCAGTTTCAAGCTCTAACCAAGCCCCACGGTTGGGGATAACAGTTGATCCATAACCAACCTTACCATTCTTGTCCACCTTATCATTGAAGTAGACACCTGGTGAGCGGACCAACTGAGATACGATAATCCGTTCTCCACCATTGATGATAAAGGTTCCCATTTCAGTCATGATTGGGAAATCACCAAAGAAAACTTCTTGGGTCTTGATTTCACCTGTTTCTTTGTTGACCAAACGGAAGGTCACAAAGATTGGTGCTGAGTAGCTGGCATCGTGGATGCGCGCTTCTTCAAGCGAATACTTAGGTTCGCGGATTTCATAACCCACAAATTCCAATTCCATTGTATCCGTGAAGTTTGAGATGGGAAGCACATCTTCAAATACTTCCTTCAAGCCATGATCCAAGAAATCTTTGAATGAGTCTGTCTGGATTTCAATCAAGTTTGGTAAATCAAGAACCTCTTTGATTCTTGAAAAACTACGACGGGTCCGATGTTTCCCGTATTGAACGTCATGTCCTGCCAAAGTTTTTTACTCCTTTTTCCATACTAGGATAGCTTAGTAAAACGATTTCTACCACCTATCCGATTTTAACTACATTAGTGTGATTTGCATCACGTGAAGAGCTGTCTCTTCCCCTCATTTGTCATTTTTGTAATTTTTAGAAAAATTAAGTTTCTGTAACAAGCTATAATTTTCCCTAAAAATAGACACAAAAAGAGCAGCTAAATCGACTTATTCAAGTAAGATTTAACTGCTGTAAGCTCTTATTTGGACAATATTTCAAATAAAGCACACGACAAATTAGTTGTAACTATTATATCGTTTTTCCTTCAAAAATCAAGACTTTCACTAGGTTTTCTACTAGATAAGACTAGCGCCGATTGTCACGATTTGAGCTGTTTCGATTTGTAGAATTATTGCTTGAATTGCTACTACTTGAACTACTGCTTGTTTCACTACTATTTGTATTATTATTTCGGTTATTAGTGTTTTGATTGCCACCAGCATTACCTAGAATAGCCGCCCAAGCGTTCTGATAATCGCTGTCAGAACCTCCAATCGCAAAATGATACTGAGTGGTTGGAGCTCCATTTTTTGCCCAAAGGCTGGTTACCATTTGACCACTCACATCGACATCTCGACCATTCACATTGACGCGGCCTGGTTTTTCACCAGTCGATTTGAGTACTTCAGAACGGATCACACTCTTGTCGAAAGTGAATTTGTCTTGGACACCCAAAAGACTCGGATCTGCTTGATAGATCGCATTCACTAATTGTGCCATATACTGAGCATTATTGTTATATCCTGTTAGTGCCTGCATGGAGGCATTGTTGTCATGACCAATCCACCCTCCTAGAGAGACAGTTGGCGTGGACAACATCAACCACATATCCCCATTTGAATTAGTGGTACCAGTTTTTCCAATCCAGTCAGCACCAGCCAGCGTTGGATTGACTTGACTAAGCCGTGATTTGAAGGTTGTGGTTGCCCCAGATGTGAGCACTCCACGTAAGAGATCTTGCATAATCGTTGCCGTTGCTGGAGAGTAGACACGAACAGGATCTACTTCATGCTTGTAGACCACATCCCCATCCCGATCAATAATTTGCTCTACCATGTAACGCTTGAGGTAGTTTCCATTATTGGCTATGGTCTGGTAACCATTGGTATGTTGAGCAACTGTGACCTCAATTCCCCCACCCATCGGCAGACTCTCAATTCCGTATTCAGAGATATCATAGCCCATCTTCTTCATGTAAGAGGGAACATCCACCCCTTTTTCACGTAGGGTTCGGTAGGTCCAATAGGCTGGGATATTCCATGAAGTATTGAGAGCCTCACGAAGATCCATCATAGCCGTTCCTCGGTTATCTACGTGCATGATCGGTTCGCCACTTGAGAAATTAGTTGGGTAGTTAGAAAGGATACTATTGCTTCCCATCAAGCCTTGGTCAATGGCAATCCCATAGGCCAACAGTGGTTTGATAGTCGACCCTGGTGAACGTTCAGTATCAAAGGCATGGTTGTTTTGGTTGCCGTCAAAATTACGTCCACCGATAAAACCTAAAATCGCACCGGTTCGATTGTCCATGAGGACATTCCCAACTTCTACAAGTCCCGTTCCATCATCCAAGATGTTTCCAAAATTCGCCACTGCAGCCTGCATCGCATTGTGAACCGGTTTGTTAATGGTTGTTTGAATGGTGTAGCCACCTTCACGCAACTCACTTTCAGCTAATTTTTGATAAGACTTAACCGTCTCATTATTTTTCAAGTCTTGCTTGGTCACATTGTCTCGTTTGATCAAGTAATCATACATGGCCTCTTTCGCCTCTTTCATGGCTTGGAAATAGAGGTAGTCATGTGGCGTTTTCTCGATGCCATCCGAAGCAATGAAGTCTTTGGTCAAATCATACTGAGCATAGGTTTCGTAGTCTTTTTTCGATAAGACTCCTGTCCTGTACATATTGAACAAGACGTCTTTGGCACGCGCCAAACCTAACTCTAGATCTTTCCTTACTCTTTAGGCTACCGTCTGCAGCATAAGGGGAGTAGACAATCGGACTTTGTGGCAGCCCTGCGATAAAGGCCGCTTGTGGAACGGACAGGTCTTTCGCAGAGACTCCAAAGATCCCTTGAGCCGCAGCTTCCACACCCGCAATGTTTTGTCCCCGATTGTTTCGTCCAAAAGGTGAAACATTTAAGTAAGTGGTCAGGATTTCGTTTTTATCCATCCCTCGCTCTAAGGCAAGGGCGTCGACAATTTCTGTCGCCTTACGAGTAAAGGTCGGAGCGTCTCCGACGACTTGCTGTTTGATCAACTGCTGGGTCAAGGTCGATCCCCCACTAGAGGAGCCAACGCCGGCTACAGATCCAAGCGTTGCCCGAAGAACGGCTTTGGGCACAACCCCCTTGTGGCTTTCAAAATTCTCATCCTCAGTAGCAATCACAGCCTTTTTGACATTGTCTGAAATAGCATCTCCAGCTACTGGTGTGCGGATCAAATCACTGTCTACTTCTGAAATCAAACTCTTATCAGAATAGGTCAGTTTTGAAACGCTACTAACATTACGCACCTGCTGGACCAATTCCTCTGTCTTCGGAGCCTTAACATTGTTAAAGAGACTCGCAGCATAACCAATCCCGATCCCTGCACCAAATAAAAAGAGGCAAATAGAAAGGGCGATCATGACATCCCACAAGAGTTTGAGGGTCCGTAAAGAGGTCGCAAAAATATCACCAATAGACCAACTGCTCTCTTCTTTTTTTTCCTTATTTCGGAGTTTCTGTATACATATTTGCAAAGAATTTTTGAACCTTTCTTCCAAAAATTCTTGCAGCTTCTCTTTTAATTGATTCACTGATTCTTTCTCCTTGTTCCCTATATTATAGCAGATTAGGCCCTTTGTTTTCAATCACAAGAGCGTAGAAATCGTCACTCATTCTGCTTGGGTAAGGACAAGAAAATGATGGAAACCATTGCCATTTCCGTGGTTTATGGTAGAATAGAGAAATGAATAAACTTATAAAGGAGAAAAGACACATGCACATTTTTGATGAGCTAAAAGAGCGTGGTTTGGTATTTCAAACGACGGATGAAGAAGCCTTGCGCAAAGCACTGGAAGAAGGTCAGGTTTCTTATTATACTGGTTATGATCCAACTGCTGACAGCCTTCACCTTGGTCACTTGGTTGCCATCTTGACGAGCCGTCGCCTTCAACTAGCAGGCCACAAACCTTATGCGCTCGTTGGCGGTGCGACTGGTCTCATTGGTGATCCGTCCTTCAAAGATGCTGAACGTAGTCTCCAAACAAAGAAACTGTACAAGAATGGGTTCGCTCCATTCAAGGACAATTGTCTCGTTTCCTCGATTTTGAAAATGGGGACAATAAAGCCGAAATGGTCAACAACTACGATTGGTTCGGAAGCATTAGCTTTATTGACTTCCTTCGTGATGTCGGGAAATACTTTACGGTCAATGCTATGATGAGTAAAGAATCTGTTAAAAAACGGATTGAGACAGGGATTTCTTACACAGAGTTTGCCTACCAAATTATGCAAGGCTATGACTTCTACGTCCTCAACCAAGAGCACAATGTAACCCTTCAAATCGGTGGATCTGACCAATGGGGAAACATGACAGCTGGTACTGAGTTGATGCGTCGTAAAGCAGATAAAACTGGTCATGTTATGACTGTGCCTTTGATCACAGATGCAACTGGTAAGAAATTCGGTAAATCAGAAGGCAATGCGGTCTGGCTCAATGCAGACAAAACATCTCCATACGAAATGTACCAATTCTGGATGAATGTGATGGATGCGGATGCTGTGCGCTTCTTGAAGATCTTCACTTTCTTGTCACTGGACGAAATCGAAGAGATCCGTAAACAGTTTGAGGCTGCTCCTCATGAACGCTTGGCTCAAAAGATCTTGGCGCGTGAAGTGGTCACCCTTGTCCACGGTGAAGAAGCCTACAAGGAAGCCCTCAACATCACCGAACAACTCTTTGCAGGAAACATCAAAAACCTTTCTGTCAAAGAACTCAAACAAGGCCTTCGTGGTGTGCCAAACTACCAGGTCCAAGCAGAAGACAACCTCAACATTGTTGAACTCTTGGTCACAGCTGGTGTGGTCAATTCTAAACGCCAAGCCCGCGAAGATGTTCAAAATGGAGCTATCTACGTCAACGGTGACCGCATCCAAGACCTTGACTATGTCTTGAGCGATAGCGATAAATTAGAAAATGAATTGACCGTTATCCGTCGCGGTAAGAAAAAATACTTTGTTTTGACTTATTAAGAAAGTAAAACCACGAAGTTCATACCAAACTTCGTGGTTTTCTTATATACTTTTTCTGGGACTATTTCCCTTTTCTGCGATGCAACAAAGCTTGGTTGATTCGTTGAGTTTTTTTATGGAGTTGCCAAATCTGGTACAGCCAGATCAGGCCGTAAATGGCTAGAAAGATCAACCAAGGAATCGGGCTCCGTAAGGCTGCCCCCCAGCCAAAAAATAAGTAGGTCAATGCTAAGATGGTAGCTGTCACAACTAAATGCAAGACCACACGCAAACTATAGGTCAAAAACTCTTCTTCCTCAAGAATGAACGTCAAGACTCCCATTGTTCCACTCATTAAAAAGATCGCTAGGATGTTGCGGGACATTTACAGCAGGATAGACGATGTTTGGTATAGAGATGGGATAATAACACCAAACACAAATAAAAGAAGGAACCTGTCCTCATACCAGATACAAAATAAGCTATAACTCGTTTCATCACTTTCTCCTATACCCCTAAATAATCCATCAAGGATTTGACATATTTCCGACTGACACTTGATTTTACTCCGCGTGTCAGTTTAGCCATCATATTGCCTGAAAAACTATCCGATAGCGATTCCAAATGGTCGATATTCATCACCGCGTGGCGTGATATCTGTAAAAAATTACGACGATTAATCCGATGTTGAAAATTTGTCAAAGTATCTCTGACGGTGAACATTTTGTCTGTCGTATAAATGGTTAGCTGATTCTTATCAATCTCGGCTAAAATAATGTCATCAATTTTTCACCATGATCAAATGATCATCTGTTTTGATAGGAATCACTACTTGATTCACTGTCGAAAATTGTTCGAGGTAGTCCATCACCTCTCGTGCTTGATCAGATAATTGCTTGGCTTGAATGACCACACAGGGGTTGTTTTCTGGGATATCCTGTTTTTCCTCAAAACGAATCTTCATTCCTACTCCAATTCTCACTTACTTTCTTTTATTCGATCTTTTTGCTAAGGAAATCCAAATCCCCAAAGCTAGAAGAATGCCTCCTAACACTATAAGGTATGTTTGTTCCTTTGTCAATAAAGCTTGCCATTTGAGCTGAACACCCATTTTTTCTTGAAATTCTTGAAGAAGATTATCTCGCCCCTTAAAAGTTTCGCTCACTGCTTCTTTCATGAGTACTTGCCGATAAAGTGATGCAATATAAGTTGCTGGAGTGCACTTCATTAGTAGTTGTGCAAAATCAGGTAGAACACCTAAAGGTACATAAGTCCCTACCAAAAAACCAGAAACTGTCCCCACTATGGTCGCAAACTTTCCAAGACTGTCTACGGATTGGAAAAAATAAACAAAAATGGCATTCACTAAGCTAGAAAGCAGGCTACTAAACAGCATGATGAGGAGCACTTCAGGTAATAGAGATAGTGCTGGAACTTCTCTAAAATAGCCACACATCAGCACATACATAAAGACTTGCATGAAAAAAGAGATGATGATTGCGCTCGTTAGATACGAAAATGGTAACCGCCACTTCCCTTGATCCGATAAATAAAGATCCTGATCTACTTGATGTTCACGGTCCTTTACCAACTGAGTCAGGGCAGCCAGACTTGTCGTAATCCCTGTCACAGCCAGCGTCCCACTCATTAACCAATTATTTAACACAGGACCACTATTGGGGAGCTGAGCCCAAGCATCTGTTAGATTTTTTGAAGAAAAATAATATAAAGAATAAAGGAAATCAAGGCTCCCAACAGAGAGAAGAAAACTCCTGAACGATTCCTGAAGTACAATAAAAAATTTCGCTTTAGTAAGGTTAGCATTAGCGAACCTCCCTTCCTGTAAGTGCAATAAAGGCATCATCCATGGTCCCTGGACGAAACTCAAAATGGGCTATTTTATTTCTAACTTGTGCCAGGTAATCAATGGCTTCCCTTTCACTCTCGGGTTGAAAAACATATTCTAATGATCCCTGTTGTTCTACTGACATTCCTGAATTTTCAGGACTTTCTATCTGCTGCATCTCCTTGAAACGAATCTTCAAGATGTTTTTTGCATACTGGCTCTTAATATCTCGTGCTGATCCCTGAGCAATCACTTTCCCATGGTCCACAATATAAATCTGATCAGCTTCATCTGCCTCGTCAAGATAATGCGTGGTCAAAACAACAGTCATTCCCTCTTCCCTCTGCAATTGATAGAGCAAATCCCAAATAGACTTCCGGGTTTGGATATCCAAACCTGTCGTTGGTTCGTCTAAGAAAAGAATATCTGGTTGTGAGAGCAGAGCACGCGCAATGTCAACCCGACGCTTTTGGCCACCTGAAAGCGTCCCGTATTTCTGCTTTTGGAAAGCTGATAGGCCTAGATGATCAATAAGATCAGACACACGATTTGGTTTTAGGCCTTTGTACTGTCTGGCACGAATGGTCAGATTTTCTCTAACCGTTAGCATCTCATCTAAGACACTAGTCTGGAAGACCACACCAATTTTAGTACCTGGTTCATAGATGATTTCACCTTGCGTTGCTTGTTTCAAACCAATCAACATGGAAATCGTCGTTGATTTCCCCGCCCCATTTGGTCCTAGAATCGCATTAAAGGTTCCCTTTTCAAACTGTAAGTGAATATTGTTTACGGCTAAATGATTTCCATACTGTTTGCTTATGTTTTTAGCTTGTAATATCATGTTCTCTCTCCTTTTGATAGAACCAGTCTAGCAAAAAAGCCGCTTTTAAAAAACGGCTTTTGGGGATAAGTGGTCTAAAATGAAGAGATGAGTGGCGAGATAGAAGAGATTAAAATGAGGAAAAAATTTATTGCATCCATTCTTTTCCCCATTGATTCAAGTCCTTTAAAATCGGCATCAGTGACTTACCTTTTTTTGTCAGCTCATATTCTGTATGGAGTGGCATAGACTCAAAATCATATTTCTCAACCAATTGGAGCCTCATTAAAGCATCGGTTGCTATCTAGAGGCTCTTTTGTTACACTACTAATATGAATACACCGATCAAACCAAAATTACAACGATTTCAAACAGCCACTGCTTTGCCTGTCCCATCTGTCAACTGGACCTAGAACTTGTGGGGACCAGTTTTAAATGTCCCAAGAGCCATTCTTTTGATTTGGCGAAATTTGGCTATGTCAATCTGGCTCCCCAGATCAAACAATCAAAGGACTATGACAAAGAAAATTTCCAGAATCGCCAGCTGATCTTAGAAGCGGGATTTTATGAGCCGATTCTAACAGCGATCGGACAAAAGATTCCGACCAGTGATGCCAGAATTCTAGATATCGGTTGCGGAGAAGGCTATTACTCCCGAAAACTACAAGAAGCCTATCCCAAGGCTACTTTCTATGCCTTTGATCTTTCCAAGGAATCTGTGCAACTAGCTGCCAAGAGTGACGCTAGCTGGAAGGTCAATTGGTTTGTAGGAGACTTGGCTCATTTACCCATTCAATCTAAGAGTATGGAGGTCATTTTGGACATCTTCTCCCCGGCTAATTACGCTGAATTTGAGCGTGTCTTAAAGGCTGAAGGGGTGATTATTAAGGTCGTCCCAACCTCTTCTCATCTGAAAGAAATTCGTCAGTTGGCCCAAGATCAATTGACCAAGCAATCCTACTCCAACCAGGAAATTTTGGAGCACTTTGAAGACCACTGCCAGATCCTCTCATCCGAAACAGTCAGCCTCACCAAGAGTTTAACTCCTGAAGAACGCCAAGCGCTCCTCGCCATGACCCCTCTTCTATTTCACGTTGACCAAGAAAAAATCGACTGGACCCAACTCACAGAAATCACCATTGAAGCTGAGCTGCTGGTTGGGAAAATCAAGATACAAAGGACTTAAGTGAGCTGGGGCAATCGTCTGTGCTACTCATCTTCGCCTTCTGTCGCAAACTTGTAAAAGCACTTTTAAATCCTTTTGGCTTGTTGTGCAATTTTCGAGTTCTTCTTTCGACGATCACTCTTATACTCACTCAATGGCATGTTAACCGGTTTAATACCACAGGGTTTCAAGATTTGGGATTTTAGAACCTTTGCGTAGTCTTGAGAAAAAGGAAGAAAAATTTTTGGCGAATTATGCGTCGTAATGATCCACGCTTTTCCATCTAGTTGCCCCACCGGACCTCGAGGTCCATTGCGAAATGGCAAAACCACGTAAACGATCAATAAAACCTTTTTAAAATATTTGGCATTCCACTCCACAAGTAGGAAAATAAAATCGCTGATCCGCCTTAACTCAATAATCTATACAGTTTCATGTCTTCATTATGCTGTAAATGTCTCCTTTTGTGCCTTTCATCAAATAAAAAAAAACGGATCAAAGTTTTCTTTATATAAGTCTCTATTTTTAACCCCTATGCTCTGGTGCTAAATGCTTTTGCACAGTTTGAAGGATTGATGCATTATAACTTGTTTCATTCGGATGTGAATAGATTATTAAAACATTCATCAGCTATCTCCTTTATATAAATATCAAAGCATCGTTCGGCGAGATCTTTTGAACATCGTCTCTTCGGCTTTCTCAGCAGGGACTCGCGCAATAGAGGCAAACCAACAATAAAACTCCAAAGTGATCAAAATTTCACACGTCACTACTAGAAAGATATTCTCATCTTTAAGTCTTAACGCTACCGACAAAATGTTCAAATCCTGGTAAGAGGTTGACTGAAATATAGTTTCCTGGGATAGCTCTCCAAATAGTTATGGGTGATAAATAATGCTAAATAGATGGAAGGTTTCTTCTTGGGCAAACCTTACAAATTCTGGCCATCAAGTTAGTTAATTCTTGCATCTATGGAAGTATCAATCCTTGTGTCATGTTTGTCAAAAAAACGTGATAAGTATACATACTTGGGCTATCTTTACTTCAAAACCTTTTTAAAGGGGCTCCATGAGTCACCCTACATTTTTGAGCTATTGTACGCATGAACATCCGGTCAATCCCATTGGTTGATTTCTTTAAACTGACAGTCTTTCTTTCAGTTCTTTTATTAGTTTCATTTATTTTGCTACCAATGCCATCTACTTTTAAGTATACATTATTCTTTTACAAATAAAAATATTCAAAACACCAACTAGAGTCTCTAACCTTGTTTCATGCCACCTAAGGAAAGTTTTTAAGAAGACTTTGTCTTCAATTAAAAGGCTGAACGATTTGTCTGGCCTTTACCTCATCTTCTGCGTAACCACTTCATGACTTGTAAGCGATAGGTTTTAGGCGATTTTCCACAGAGTTTACGGAAAACCTTGTAGAAATAGCCTACATTACTGTAACCGACTTTATAGCAGATATCTTCAATGCTGTCATTGGTCGATAAGAGGAGCTGCTGGGCAGCCTTAATCCGCTGTTTGTTGAGGAGTTCTGCGAAAGTCGCATTGGTTTCTCGTTTAATCAATTGGCCTAAATAGACTGGATTGATAAAGAGAGCCTGACTGATGTCCTTGAGTGACAGCTCTTTTTGGTAATCACGGCTAATCACTTGGAGGACACTCGCTACATTTTCATTCATCCGATAGTGGGATAAGAAACGGGACAACTCTTCCTGGATAAAGCCAATCATCTCGCTAAAGGTGGCAGCATCATGGACTTTCTTAACCACATCGGCCAAATCATCTCCTTGCAGGTATTCAAACAAATGAAAGACATCCATCAAAAATTGGATAAAGAGCTGCTTGGTCAGTGAAACCTTAGGTGTCTTCTCAAGGATCATTTTTTCTAACCAGTCCAGTTCTTCTAAGATCTGTTGGATATTTCCTTGCATGATCACCCGGTAGGCCGGTTCGTAGTAATGGAAGACCTCTTCATCTTGATTGAGAGGGAACGCCCCATAAAAGAGGCTCCGCTCTACTAGATCCTTAAATTGATGAAAGTGCTCCTTATAAGGAGGTTCAAAGACCTTCTCAATCATGGCATCTTCTTTTTGATCCGAGATAAAGAGTTGAAGATTTTGCCCAAGAACTTGATAAGACGAGCTGATAAAGCCTTTTTTTCCCTTAGCAATCCCAATCCACAGTGAATTCCGACCTGCGATATACCGACAAAACTCTTCCTCAGAGATATCATCGTGAATCAAGCGGTTGGCCAACTCTTGGCTAGGTTGCTGGATTTGGTTCCGAATTTTTTCTAGGATATTGCCCATCTCCACCTTATTGACAGGTTTGAGCAGGTAGTCTGCCACGCGCAAATTGAGGGCTGTCTTGACATATTCAAAATCCTGATAGCCTGACATAATGATAAAAGTAACATCTGGCATCAAATCCTTCATCTCAGCAATCATCTGAAGTCCGGTCTTGCCAGGCATATTGACATCCGTGATCACCACATCCACCGGATGCTCTCGCACATAATCAAGAGCCTGGTCTGCATCTTCAGCAGTTGCGACCACTTCCATATTCCAGTGGTCAAAGGGGATTAATTTTTTTAATCCTTCTGTAATCATATACTCATCGTCTACTAATAAGACTTTGTACATTCTGTCTCCTTTATTCATCTTGAATGGTTATCGTATAAGTCACTCCATGGTGAGGTTGGGAGAAGGCTTGGATATGGTAGCGATCTCCAAATAGAGTAGCATGCGTTCATGAACATTGACAATTCCGATGGACTGCCGCCCACTCTTTTCTTCGATTTCTGAGCGTGGATTGCGATTGGCTAGTATCTCTTGAATTTTTTCTAGCTGTTCTTCTTCCATCCCACGCCCATTATCACTAACCAGGATCATGACTTGCCCTTCTCCTTGCAAGACTTTGACACTAATCACATTGTCCTTGCGTTTGTGGTCCACCCCATGTGCAAAATAGTTCTCAACCAAAGGCTGGATAGTAAATTTTGGAATCTTCATTTTTTCCAAGCCTGGATCGATCTTAAAGCCGTAGGCAATCGATTTTGGATAACGCACCATGCAGAGGTAGCTGTATTTGCGGCAAAATTCGAGTTCATTTTCAACTGTCGTCACTCGCTCATCTGAGATATTATTGCGCAAGAGACTACTAAACTCATAGATAATATCACCCAATTCATCCTGCTCTTGCATGACGGCATACATCCGGATAAATTCCAGTGTATTGTACATGAAATGGGGATTGATCTGGGCTTGTAGGGCCCGCATATTGGCATCTTTTTGGCTGAGCTGCAACTGGTAGATATCCCGAATATTCTTATCCATATTGTCTAACATGGTATTGATCATATTCCCAATAACCAGCAGTTCTTGGTCCTTGGTCGAGGTATCAATCCGCCGTTCACTATCGCCTTGACTGATCAGATTCATGGTATCGACCAAATCGAGGACTTGACGCCGGTAATTTTTGAAAATCTGACCTAATAACAAGTAAAGGATCAAGAAAATTAGGAAAGCAATGGAGAGAAAAGTGGTCAGGTTAGCTAGACCCTTTTTGACCAGATAACTTTCAGAAACAGCTACATCCACCTTGTAGCCATAGATCGTGCTACGGGTTTTGCCATTTAACATCCTTTTGATTGCCCCTTATCCCCTTCATGGTACATCTCTTTCCCAAAGGGAGTGAAGATCCGCACAGCGATTGGAAGATCGCCTCTGGCATTATCAATCGCTGCCGTCAAAATTTCCTGGTCCAGCGTCATATAAGCAATCCCAACTCCAGCACCCGTAGTCGGATCTGTCAAAGGAACCGGAATGGCTGTCGCAGGAGCCTTGTAATGGTCCGCTGAGACCTGCTTGCCCCCCTTCGATTGCCGGGTAGAGACAAATACCGTCTTGTAATCAGACAAGGTGACATCGATGCCCTCGATGTTTTTATTGCTCAAATAGAGGCTGTCAATATTCTTATGTAGAGACAACTGGATATAAGAAGGGAATTGGGCATTCAATCGCCAAGTCTCATACTCCGATGGTGACAAGGTAAAATAGCGATAAACTCCTTCTAATTTTGCAGGGTTTTCAACGAGGCTACGGCCTTCTTGTGTGACCCGTTGATAAGAGGTCTCAAGATCCGTCACCACTTCGGTCAAGACCCGTTGGGCGATCCGGTCGGCTTCAGCTTGCTGGTTTTTCCAAGAGATCCCCGCAACAACCAGGCCCATAATGGTCAAAATGACCACCATGACATAGGCGTAGAATTTTAAAAGCGTACTTAACCAGATTTTTTTCATCGTTAGGATACCAATTTTTCGTGGATGATTTTGATAGACAGGGTCAAAAATATCATTGACAAAGAAATGCCATACACCGATCAAGACGAAAAAGAGAAGGGCTGGCATATAGTAGCTAATGACACCAAGTAGCGCGGTTCCAAGGATGAGCTTCAGAACTGGACGAATGTCCAGCAACATTCCGATCAAACTGAGCTTGATACTATTGGCATAAGAGAGATCGAAATGAACTTGCAATTTCAAATAAACAGCGTAAGCTAGAGGCGCAACCAAGAGGAAAAACCAGATTAAACAAAGAGAACCAAAAATTTGGAAGAAATTCAAGTGAGGAATCTGGATCATGAGGTACATGCCATAGAGGAGAACCCTTCAATCGCAAAGAAAGGTATAAAAAGACTTGATTAGCTGGGCGTAGATTTTTCTTTGAAGAGTTCCCAAGCGCGTGACCAATGATAGTCCTTTGTAAGTCATGCCATTTTTCCGCATAGAGGCTCATAATAGTGGCACTAGCTGGTCCTACTCCCTAGCAGAACACCCCCACAGATCGTCAAGACCCAAAAAAATCCCTGTTACCAGCATAGCAACATAGACTCTCGTAAAAATGAACTCGATGATTTTTTTCCCATCATTTCAGCCTCTTTTTCCAATTAGTGATTCTATTATACCATAAAAATAAAACGCTTTCCCCCTATTTGCATTGGTAAATTGAAATATTGATTTTCATTTACAGTTCTATTTTCATAAAGACATGAAAAGGCTCTGGAGATTCCTCCAAAGCCTTTTTCGAACTACCTGTTCTTATTTTTTAGAAGCAAGGAATTCGTCGTATTGTTTTTGCATTTCGTCAAGCACTTTTTGGTAAGCACCTTCTGATTTCAATTTTTCAAGCATCTTAGGAACTTCTACTTCAGGATCCACAGTACCAGTATTGATAGCACCTGCAAATTGGTTCAAAGTATTTGTAAGAGCAGTGATTTCTGATTTCACTTTATCTGTGTTAAAGATGAAGCCAAGTGCTGGAGATTCTTTTGCAGTTTCCAAATCTTTCTTAGATTGTGCAATTTGTTCATCAGTTACGTTTTCGTTGATGTAAAGAATCCAGTTGTTACCAGTGTTCCATCCAGACATGTGAGTGTTTCCGTTGTAGCCATCCAAGACTTTGACACGGTTTTCTTTGCCGGCAACTTTTTCCCAGTTCTTGCCTTCTGGTCCATAAACAAGGCCGTTAAAGAGTTCTGGATCAGTGTTCAAGAGGTTCAACACTTCCATTGCTTTTTCTTTGTTCTTAGAGTTGTTTGAGATAACAAAGTTAGCTACTTGAGTAGTGTTGTTCTTCTTGTACAGTTCAGTAAATGGTTTGATGTCGATCTTACGGTTTGCTACACGAGAAAGCAAGCTGTTACCGTAGTCAGCTGGTCCTACTGTTTCTTCACGAACCAACCATGTATCTTGAGAAAGATCATAACCAGTGTCGCTCGTTGCTACGTCTTTTGGAATGTATCCTGCTTCGTAGTATTTGTGAAGAGTCTTCAAGTTTTCTACATAACGAGGAATTGTGTAACGGTCAACGATCTTAGTGGTGTCACCTTTCAAGTCAACAACGAATGGAAGTCCATCAACAGCCACATAGTCGAAGTCATCTGAAGGTCCACCGTAGCTCTTGTTCATTGCAAATGGAACAACGTTTGGATCTTTTTCTTTGATGGCTTTCAAGACTGGTTCAAGAGAAGCATAGTCTTTCACGTTTGAAACGTCGATACCATATTTTTCAAGAAGTGGTCCGTTGAAGGCAAAGTTTTGAGAAGATGCAACGTTAGCTGCTACTGGAACAGCATAGATCTTGCCATTTACAGTGTTCCCTTTGATGTAAGCTGGGTCAAGTGCTTTGTAAAGGTCTTTCCCTTCTTTCTTGTACAATTCTGTCAAGTCAGCATAAGCACCTTTTTGAGCGTTGATCACGTAGTTATTAGCAAAGGCAATATCATAGTTTTCACCAGATGAGATGATAACGTTCATTTTTTGTGCGTAGTCACCCCAACCAAGATATTGGATATCCAATTTTGCGCCAACTTTCTTTTCAATGATCTTGTTGGCATTTTTAAGAAGAACATCCAAGTTATCTGGTTTATCACCGATTTGGTACATCTTGATGATTGGTTTACCGTCTTCAGTTGTTGCTGATTTCTTGTTGTTCCCTGTAAGGTTTCCACAAGCAGCAAGAGTAGCTCCAAGAGCGATGACACTAGCAGATGCTAACGCGTATTTTTTCCAATTTTTCATAAGAAAAATCTCCTTTATGTTATTTTCTTTTTAGACTAAGTTATGAGTTGAAAATCCTGCTGATTTTCAATGAACGATGTTATTCTTTCACACCACCGATGGTCAAGCCTTTTACAAAGTAGCGTTGGAAGAATGGATAGAGAATGGCGATTGGCACTGTTGCCACAACCACCATGGCCATACGTCCTGTTTCCCGTGGGATGGATTGTACAGCTCCTGCCAATTGGCCGGATACCCCGACGTTTTTAGCGATGTAATCCATATTGTTTTGGATTTGCATCAAGAGGTATTGCAATGGGTAAAGGTTGTCACTCTTAATATAGAGGAGGGCATTGAACCAGTCGTTCCAGAACCCTAAAGCAGTGAACAAACTGATAGTCGCAATCCCTGGTAGAGACAATGGCAAGCAGATTTGGAAGAAGATCCGTGTTTCACTTGCCCCATCGATCCGAGCGGATTCAAGGATAGCTTCTGGAATGGTCCGTTTAAAGAAGGTCCGCATCAAGATGATGTTAAATGGACTGAGCAACATTGGGATAATCAAAGCCCCGATGGTATCACCTAACTGCAAGAGTTGAGTGGTCACAATGTAGCTTGGAACCAACCCTGCACTAAAGAGCATACTAAGGAGTGAAAATACGGTAAAGAACTTGCGGTATTTAAAGGTACTCCGTGAGATAGCGTAAGCATAGGTTGTGGTGATAAAGACATTACATGCTGTTCCCACAATGGTCACAAACAAGGTAATGAAGAGGGCTTGCAAGATTTTGTCTTTGAACTGTACCAAGAAGAGGTAACCATCAAATCCAAATTTTGCTGGCCAGAATTGGAATCCATGGACTGCCAAACTTTGTTCGTCTGTCAAAGAGATCATGACAACGAAGATGAAGGGAAGCACACAGGTCAAGCCGACCAAGGTCAACAACAAGGTAAAGAAGAAGTTGCTCTTCTTACTGAAAGAATGGATCCCGACATTATCAATTTTTTCTTTTTGAATGGTTGATTTTTTCATACGATCCTCCTTTCTAGAAGAGAGCGGAATTCTTATCAATGCGGCGAGCAAAGATATTTGAGATTAAAACAAGAACCAAACCGACTACCGATTGGTAAAGACCGGCTGCTGCTGTCATCCCGATATCCCCTGACTTGGTCAAACCGTTGTAGACATAAACATCAATAACGTTGGTCACACTATAGAGCGCTCCAGCATTATGCGGGATTTGGTAGAAAAGACCGAAGTCTGCGCGGAAGATATTTCCGACTGCAAGAATGGTCAAAACCGTAATCAAGGAAGACAACTGAGGAATGGTGATGTTGCGAATGCGTTGCCACTTAGACGCACCATCCACGGTCGCTGCTTCATAGTAAGTTGGGTCAATTCCCATGATGGTTGCATAGTACATGACACTGCTATAACCAAAGCCTTTCCAGATTCCTAAGAAGAGGAGAAGCGCTGGCCAGATCCACAATTCCGAATAGAAATTGATGGCTTTCATACCAAATGAAGTTAAGATGTGGTTGACCAATCCTTTGTCCACGTTAAGGAAGGCATCGGTGAAGAAGCTGATGATAACCCATGATAGGAAGTATGGGAAGAGCATGGAGGTTTGAAGCACCTTGACCACTCTTTTTGATCTCAACTCACTAAAGATGATGGCGATCCCAACGGAAACAATCAATCCTAAGAAGATGAAATCCTAAGTTGTACAATACCGTGTTTCTTGTAATAATGTAGGCATCTTTGGAACTAAAGAGGAACTTGAAGTTGTCAAAGCCAACCCACTTACTCTTCATGACACTGTCAATGAAGCCCTCTCCCGTAATATGATAGTCCTTAAATGCTACGATATTCCCAAAAACCGGAATATAGAAGAATAAGATTAACCACGCTGCACCAGGTAAGACCATTAAAAGAAAAATGAAATTTTCTCTCAGAGTCCTTACAAACTTTTTCATTTAACTCCCCCCTTTGAGCCTTGAGCGTGTTTATTTACTTTGGTAGCGTTTACATCACCTATTATAAGATAGCCCATTTACATTTTTCAAACTCCTAATTATAGAAAAAATTCTACAAATTTATGACATAGCTTTAAAAAAGAGTAGAAAAGGGTGGTCGTAAAGACAGTTCCTCTTCTACTCCTATCCCACCGTGGATGAGATACCTGTCATCCAACTTGGCATTTTTTACGTTGTATAAATGGTCGAAGCTGTCGCAATGGTGTGCCATTGATTAGCTGTTGTGGCTGCGAAGTCCTGATCCCCGTAGAAATCGTTGAATGGTAAGATCTCTTCTTCTAGTTCATCGATACGTGTGATGGAACCAGCTAGGTAGTTTTCAATCCGACTTTCTGCTCGCTTGATGCGTTGCAAGAGTCCACCCATACGGATATCTACGGTATCCAAGCCGAAGACCTTGTTTTCTTTCAACCATTGGTGACTAAAGAGGTCATGGAAGTGTTCAATCTGGCTTCTGAGTTTTGGCAATTCTTCCTGAGCGATTTGTTGCAAGCTCTCTTTATCACCTGCGTGATAGGCCTCACGGATGCGTCGTCCTACATCGACCTTGCTACTTAAAATAGCATTCAACTGTGCCTGAGTTTCAAAGAGATAAGCGTAGACGCCCGCTTTTTCTTTAATGTCAGAAAGAATCTCAGCTGCTTGGGCAAAGTGTGGCTTGTCCTGTTCAGGTGTCATGTGCTTGTCAAGAATTGGGCAAAGAACATCCTGATAAAAGACATAGCGGTTAGGGTTAATCCCACTGAGATTGTCTGGTAGGTCTGGCAAGAGGTTGGCCAGATCCAGCTGCATAAAGTCCTCAACGGATAGGCCTGTATTGGTCTTAAAGTGAGCTGACAGACGCTCTAAATCATTGCAATAGCTGAGTTCTGCCCAAATTTGTAAACTTGGGAGAATCGAGAACTGGGCTGTTTCACCACCATTGTCCCCCCAGCCCGTCACAATGACTTCCTTGATCTGATTAGCACGGCAGGCTTTATTGGCTTCAAGAGCGACGAGGCGACTGAAATGGTTGTGGGGCGTAAAACCAATCCACTTCCAGGCACCACCAGCAAAGGCAATATCCTGACTAATCTTATGGTGATTACGGAAGTTTCGGTTGTATTTTTCCTCGCTATCCTGATAATAATCCCAGTAAACCAAGGTCACACGGTCTTTAAGACGGTCTAAATAAACTCGTGTTTCTTCTGGAATTTCTACCTCACGGTCGTACTGGCCATCTGCTGACATAAGCTTGAAGAACATATCACTCCACATCTGGCAGTGGAAACCATACTTGTCTGCAATATCCAGCACGCGCTCCAAATGTTGGCACATAAGGAGACTCCGATCCACAATACCGTTCAAGATAAGATAACGACCCAAACCGACCAAGTGAGCTTCGTCCATCCCGATGTTGACCTTGCGAGTTTGTAATTTAGATAACGTCGCAAACATACCGTCAATCAGGTCGTAGACTTTTTCTTCACCGATGAGGAGAATATCCTCTACATCGCGGAGTTGCTGGACTTCCTTAACCCCCCATTTAACAAAGGCTGATAAATGAGCCAAGGTCTGGATGCATGGGACAAAGGTCATGTCAAACTGCTGGGCATAGTCTTCGATTTCCTGTAACTCTTCAGCTGAGTAGGCTCCACGGAAATAACCAAAGTAAGGTTGCCCCTCAATCTGATAGGTGTCCTCCATATAGAGCTCAAAGGTTGAATAACCCATCAGAGCCAAGAGTTCAATCATCTGTTTGGCTGATGCGACATTGAGCACGGCGTTGCGCGAACAGTCGGCCATATAGGCCAAATCTTCATAAGCCGCCTGTTCTTCAATCTCTACTTTGTCTCCTTCTGCTCAAAGCTGTTGCTAGCACAGACAAGGCGCGGTAGAGTTGATGAGGTTTGCGGTAGGTCAGTTGATACTGCCCATTCTCACCCTTGATAGAGATAGAAGCTTGGTCAGACTGAGCGACCGCCACCTCTACATCTGGTAGAGAAATGTGATTGTTTAATACTTCAACAGCTTGGGCTTGTTTGGGACTAAGTCCTGTAAAACTTACCATTGGTTTTCCTCCTGTAACCAGTTGACAAGGGCACCGTAGAGATTGGCATCTGCCTGATAGGTGCAAGCTTGAATCACTGGAGCAATTGTATATTCTTCATATCTTTCCACAAAGATGTCTACTGCTTTTTGCACCCCTTTGATAAAATCTGGGTTTTGACTGATAGAGCCACCTAGGCTAATCACATCTGGGTCAATGAGATACTGGATATTGAGCAGTCCTTGAGCAAGATTACGATTCATGCGCTCAATGGCTTCCTGGCAAAGGGCATTGCCGGCTGCAGCCTCTTGGTAGACCTTACGTCCATCCCAGTCAGACTGACCTGATTTTTCAATCACATAGCGAACCATGTTTCCTGTAGAAGCGAGTTGTGACCAGTTGTTGAGCTTTTCTGCAGGCTCGATGGTTGTCATGTAGCCAAACTCACCGCCCAAAGCCATGACGTCCACGGTGAAGCTTGCCATTGATAATCATGGCTCCACCGATTCCGGTACCAATCACGACACAGGCTGCATTTTCAATCTCAGGATGCGCCAGCAATTCACTCAGTCCAACACAGTTGGCATCATTTTCTAGATGGACAGGTAGCTTGTGATGAGAAAGGGCCTCATACCATGAAAAACCATGGATATAAGGAATGGCACTGATCCCTTCAATCACCCCTGTTTCTTGATGAACAGCCCCTGGCACACTCATAGCAATCCCACGGTAGTCACGTTCTGACAATCGCTGGTCCAGCCAAGCTAACAAATCTTCTAGAGTTTCTGGAGTTGGGGTGCTGGCCTTATCTAAAATCTTTCCATCCGGAGTGAGACTAGCAAACTTAATCCCAGTCCCTCCGATATCAATCGTTGCAATGGTCATTGCTTTTACCTGTAAAAAGGAGCGAGTCAGCAGTTGGTTCTTACTTTTTCGCTCCTCCTTTCCTTTTATTGTTTCTTCAGCTGCAACCAGCTATACTTCTTCTTTTTTAATCCATTCTGTCCGGATTTCTTGCGGTGCCAATAAACCTGTATGGACCGGATACGGTTGTTCCAGAAGATCGACAACCGTTTGTTGTCCTTCTGACACGCGCACATTTTCTTGGCTCATGTTGTAATAGCGAAGGATGTAACCTTCTTCATTTTCTGCTACCTTAAAGGCTGTTGGACAAACCTGAGGATGCGTCAAGGCTGTATGCTTGAGTAAGCTACCAGACGCTGCTACACTTCCTTCTTGTTTTTCAACTTGAAGGCTGGTCATCGGTGTCTGCAAAGCTTTGGCTCGACGATAAGCGGAGAAGCGCCCCTGAGCTTGATGGCATTCTACTGCATATTCAACCTCAAAGTTCCCGCAAACATTGTGCTTCTGGTGTTGGGAAATAGCCCCAGTCACCAAGTTCACCGGAAGCACGGAGAAGTGTTACAGCTATCGTATCGTCTCCAAGGATTTCGTATTCATGCAATCCTTTATTGGCCACTGTTACCCCTTTGACGTCATCATACAAGCTGACGAAGGCTTGTTGGTGTTGGGGATTTTCAGGATTTTCCCAAGAAGCAGCCGGTTTATTTGGCCGTGTGACCACCTCATAGATACTTTCAGAATCGTTGCTTGGACGTGTATTGTGAGTCTTGACCAGGAGACGGATACGGTGATCCTTGGCAGTATTGGTGAAAGCGCGTCTTGAAGCGAATTTGCGGATCATCTACAAAGATGGTCATCTCCGTTTCAAGAGGGATGGTTGTCAGCTCTTCTGAGCGACTTGCCTTGCGGTTCATAAACTCGATAATGCCTCTTTGCTCCGCATCCAATTGTTCATCCGCGCTGACCGGGATCGTCAAGTCATGCTTGAGCAAGATTTTGGCATAGCGAGCATTGTTTTCCAAGACCTCATAAGCTGTTAACTCCGCATAGATCGGTTCGGTTCCTTTTGGTTGGAAGTAGATATATTCATTTCCGATATCCCCACGATCTTCAAAGCGAAGGAAATCCTCATAAGCCTCATTGGTCGTTTTATCATAGAGGGTCAAGCCATCATCGATACTAAGGGTTACAAATGGCGTATCGATCACCCCATTTTGGAACAGACCATCATGATGAGGTGCTTTGCCTTCTAAGAGCTGGAAGGTGGTCCAAGAAAGAGGCGCTAGGTGAACTGGAACCGTCACGCGCACTTGACGTGCAATATAGGGTTGACGGAATTTATCCTTAGGCAGGGTATAGCCAAAGCTTGCTCCCAAGTCCTCAATCTCTGCTTCTACAAGATGCCCCTCTAAATCTTCTACGTGGTAGTCTGGCAAGCTCAAAGCGGCCATTTTCTTGAAGCCTTCTGTCGGATGCAATTCCTTAAATGGACAAACCGCAACATCGACAATCGTGCTGACGGTGTCCACCTTATTATGCAAGCCAGTATTGATGACCGTAAAGAGGTGCTCACTCTGGGCTTTTTGAGTTGCTAGTTTACCCTTCCATTCGTTCAGAAGGTTGGTCTTGACAAAGTTTCCGACTTGGTTGACCTTGGCAAAACGAACTTCCATTTCACGGTGAACATCATCTACGCTACATCCACAAATACTATCGTGTGGCGCATTTTGTAAGAGTGTCTTCCAGGCATAGGTCAATTGATCCTTGTGGTTATGCCCACCAGTAATGATGGTCAAAGGTTCCACCACTTGCTCGAGCAAGTTGCTGTTTTCTTGGAAGGCTTGCTTGAGATAAATCCGAGAGGAAGACGTATTTGCCAGTGTGTACCAACCATCGGTTTCCTGACTGGTCAATTCTCCCGTAACCGTAGATAATTGTTCAGGAAGCGCACTTTCCACTGCTTGAACATATTCATCAAAGGAGCTATGAATAAAGGTCACGTCAGGGAAGAGTTCGTTGGCCACGCGAATAGCTTCACTCAAGTTTCGTTGAACCGGTTGGTGGTCGCAGCCGTTCATCATCAACCATTGGTTGGTTGAGGCATAGTCGCGAACATCTGCCAATTTTTGTTTCCAGAAAGCCAAAGCTTCATCTTTATCCACTGGAATTTCGTTCCCGTTACTGTACCAGTTGGCAAAGAGAATACCCAGCACACGGCTACCATCCGCCCCTTGCCAGTACATTTCAGAAAATTGAGAGGTAAACTGCTCATCTTCGAGGACTTGGTTGTCAAATCCGATTGGTTTGACTCCACGCCCAAAAGCTGCTACGTGAATGCCCTGATTTTTGAAGGATTTGAGGAGCTTGTCCCATATTTCCAAAGGTATCCGGGAAATAACCAATCTGAGTAGATTTGCCCCATTTAGCGCATTCAGCCTGTCCAATCAAGGTATTGCGGACATTGGCTTCACTGGAGATCAGGTAATCATCCTGCAAAATATAGAAGGGACCAATCTTGAGCTTGCCCTCGTCGATATAGCGCTGCACCTTGTCACGGTTTTCAGGGCGAATTTCTAAATAGTCGTCAAGGACAATGGTTTGTCCATCCAAGTGGAAACTTTTGAATTCAGGGTCATTTTCAAAAAGATCAAAGAGATTGTCAAACAGTTCCACCAATTGCATGCGGTGGCTTTCAAAAGGTAGATACCACTCACGATCCCAGTGGCTGTGAGAGATGATATGTACAACAACATTTTCCATGAGTAAAACCTCATTCTAACTTAAATTTAAAGATCTATTTGTGATTCTTTACAAGAATCTGTTAAGCGACAGCTCATTAGCGAATATCCAAGTAATCCAAGACCAATTCGCAGAACATCATGTTGGCCCAAGAGAACCATTCACGCGAGTATTTAGTTGGATCATCTACATGGAAACTTTCGTGCATGACGCCCGTGCCTCCATCGCAGGCAACCAACTGGTCCAGCAAATGTTTTTTCTCAGCTTTATCTGTCGTTGTCAATCCTTGAATGGATAAAGCAATCGGCCAGATATAGCGGTAGAAGGTATGAGAACTACCTAGTCCACTTGCGTACTTCCCTTCATAGAAGTAAGGGATTTTCAGGGCTCAAAATCGTCCGACGAGTAGCTTGGTAGACCTCATCGTCAATGGCGCAGTAGCCCAGATAAGGGAGCCGCCAACAAAGCTTGGTACGTTTGGATCATCCATGATGCTAGCATTTCCCAAACCGTCTACTTCAAAAGGCATAGATCTTCTCGCCCTTGCTGTTAGTCGTGTAGGCGTAGTTTTCGATCCCTTCTTGAATCTCCGCTTGCAGGCGTTTGGCATCTGCAATGATGCTTTCACTATCAGCTAGATTCAAGTCTGCAAAGATTTCTTGCACATAACCCAAGACAACCACTGCAAACATATTGGACGGAATCAAGTAGCTATACTGACAGCAGTCATCACTTGGACGAAAGGCTGACCAGGTCATCCCTGTCACGGCGAAATCTGGCCCAAAGCCGTCATTTACCAAGGTATCTTCCTTACGATCGGTATCACGTACGAAACGGTATGGTGAGTTATTGTGATCTTGCTCCACTGTCCAGAGATGAAGGATTTCCTTGGTCGCTGTGACAAAGGTTTCATCAAATTGGCTAGTCTCACCAGTTTCCTTCCACAGGAGATAAGCCAACTGCAAGGGATAGCAAAGCGAATCCACTTCATACTTGCGCTCCCAAATCCAGCCATTCAAATCGGTATGGTCGGTCTCGTGATGGCCCTTCCAGTTCTCCTCAATATTAAAAGAGTTGGCATAGGGATCCTTGAGAATCAAAGTCATCTGGCGTTTGACCAAGCCAGCAATGGTCTGGCGCAATTGGGGATCTCGTTTAGCCACATGAAGATAGGGTCTCAATTGAGCCGTTGAGTCACGCAACCACATAGCTGGGATGTCCCCTGTTAACACAAAGGTTGAACCGTCTTCTAAAATTTCAACTGTATTATCCAAAGTGTCTGTATAACAACGTTCAAAGACATCCACCCACTCAGGGTACTCCTTAGCTCGCTCAGCCACTTGATCCAACCATTCTCGCACAATTTCTTTTGAATAGGTCATTTATTTTCCTCACACGTATCGATTCTTTCCTATTCAGTATAAAAGATTTCAAAGGGGAAATACATACGCAAACTATAGCCCTTTTTCTACAAAATTTTCCATTTGATAAAAACGCTATCATATTTGACAACACTTTGATACAATGAAGAAAATACCAGCGCGTGTTCCAAGAAAAAAACACAGATCATTTAAGGTTGATGAAGAAAAAAAGGAGACAAGATGCGCACACATTGCCAGACCATCGATACCCGCTGGGAAGCGATAATCATCCCCACTATTCGCACGGAAACACCCTCCCTTATACCGGAGTCCCTTTTGGGATGAACTACTTCCTTCCCCAGACGACACACGAACAAGGGCTTGGTTTTTCAACCCCAATCTCCCTATTTTTCAGGGATTTCGTCTCACCCACCAGCCTAGTCCTTGGATAGGAGACTACGCTTGGTGCCTCATCACGCCCATCACAGGAGAAGTTACAAGTTCCGACCTCTTCCGTCGCCAAGTAGCTATTCGATGAAAGAAGCCGTTTTCCAGCCCCACTACCTTCGGATTTTTTCGGAACGTTATCAGATTCAAAGCGAGCTGGTTCCAAGCCGCTACGGGGCTGTCATGCGCTTTCGAGCACCAGAAAAGCTGACTCTCTGCTTTCATGCAGCAAAGGAACTAGAGGACTTGACCTTGACAGACCAAACCTGCCACTTCCGCATTCTGGATCAGGCCCATACTACAGATACTTCCTACTCTTTCTATCTCCAGTGGCAATTTAGCCAGCCGATTGAGAACGTCACTCACATCGATCAAGATCTTTTTCTGACCTTTGCTAGCAAGGAAGTGACCGTCCAATTAGGTAGCTCTTATCTGTCCCAAGACATGGCTCACAGCCATCTTCCCAACCTTTCCCTAGAGGAAGCTAAAAAAAGAAGCAGCCGATCAATGGAATCAGCTGCTAAAAGCGAATTGAAGTAAAAAGATACCGGAGGGCGTGACCAAGCCTTTTTTTCGACCATTGCCTTTACCGACTCCTCCTTTTCCCTCAAACCTTTTTATGAAACAGATACCGAGGGAAATGACTGGCACCTGGATGTTGCCCATCAGGAAATCAAACCAGGAAAAAGCTTATACCAATATCGGATTTTTGGGACCTCTTTCGGACCTCTTTTCCGCTCTTTTAGCCCTTGTCTACCCCTGATTACTACCGTCACTTTCTCGAAGGATTTTTTAAACACTTACCAGGATACTGGTTTTCTACCAAAATGGTTGGCCCCAGATGAACGAGGAATGATGCCAGGTACCCTCATCGATGGAGTCTTTGCGGATGCTGTCACAAAAGGGATCGCACCAGACCTACATGAAAACATTCTGACAGCTATGCTCCAGACGGCTCAAAAAACAGACCCTACTCAACATTTTGGTCGCCATGGCAATGAAAGCTACAAGGCCCTTGGCTACCTACCCGATGATTTTCACGAAAGTGTTAGCCACAGCCTAGATTATGCTTATAGTGATTTTTGCATTGCCACTGTTGCTAAGCAATTGGGTCATGCAGAAACAGCCGCTCGGTATGCCGCTTCCAGCCTCTCCTACCGAACATTGTATGATGCCCAAACGGGCTTCATGAGAGCGCGATCCACCAATGGAAACTTTAAAGAACCCTTCTCTCCTACCAGCTGGGGAGGAGATTATGCAGAATGTTCTGCAACCCAGGCTACTTTTGGAGCCTTACACGACCTCTCCGGCCTGATAGAGCTAATGGGCGGTAAAAAAGCCTTCACCCAACGACTGCTGGATCTGGCCAATCAAAGACCTCAATTTGATGTAAGAGGATATGGCTATGAAATCCACGAAATGAGTGAAATGGCCCAAGTCCCATTTGGGCAGATTGCCATCTCCAATCAACCCAGCTTTCACATTCCCTACCTCTTCCGTCACAGCCTTCATCCCGAATACACCAATCTCCTGATCCACCAGATCCGTTCCCAAGCTTTCCATCAAGATTTCCAAGCCTATCCAGGTGATGAGGACAATGGTAGCCTATCTGCTTGGTACATCTGGTCAGCCCTTGGACTCTATCCAACCTGTCCAGGAAAACCAATCTATGATCTGGGCTTCCCTCTCTTTAAAGAAGTCCTTCTCCATCTTCCCAAGCAAGAGCTCAAAATTTGCGCCAACTCACATACTGCAGGCGCCTATTTCATCCAAAAAGCCCTATTAGATGGCAAAGAGAAACAAGAGGTGTCCCATCAAGATCTCCTTGAAGCCCAATTGCTCCAGTTTGAGCTTTCTTGGCTCCCCCCACATGCATAAGAAAAAGAGAGTGGGACAGAAATCGGTAATTCGTTAGAATTCGATTTCGTCGTCCCACCTCCGCACAGTTGAGTAGGGCTGTAAAAGCTGATGAAATCAGCGTAGTAGAGCCCACTCAACCACTGCGTCTTGCTCGACAATCCAAAAATAATTGAGAGGCTAGGACTTTTATCCCAGCCTCTTTTTTCATTATTCATCTCCTACATGATAGTAGATCGATCCTTGTTCTCCAAAACTAGCAATACCAACACCAGACCACAAGCGGTTTTTAGAGGCATCTGATGTGTCCTTAAAGACGACTTGCCCTTGATCATCGACCTGATCACCAATGGTTACTCCAGCAGGAATATACTCCAACAAGAAGCCCCCATCACGACCACCATAAATGCCTTCTGAGGCGGTCCCATAATCCGTCAAAGAAGCTCCGTAGCCCTCTAACTCTTGTGAGACCAACCCTTTGTCGTTAAAGACCAACTTGTTTCCCTTATCATCTTGCCAGACACCAGAAATACTGCTGTAATCTCCATTGGCAATCGCTTCAAGATCCATTTTCTTCACTTCTTTTTTCTCTTCTTTTTTTTCTTTCTCCTTCACTTCCGAACTAGAAGCATCCGTCTTTTTGACTTCAGAAGAGGTCGTCGTTTGACTAGAGGAAGGGGTTGATTTTTTGCTCGCTCCCTGTTGCGAACAAGCCACCAATAAGACGACACTAAGAAAACTCACAAGAATTGCACCAACTTTTTCATTTAAAATTCCCCATACATTTTTTTAGTTTAAAGCCCTCTCATTGTAACGTATTTTCAAGCATTTGACAAGCTTCACTCCTCATTTTTAATCAAAAAGAGACCAGGATAATCAGTCCTAGTCTTTCTTTTGATATAGCTCTTAATGAGCCAGCATTTCCTGTGCCACTTCTAAACCAGATAAGTTGGAAGGATAATACGTTGGCCAATTTTCCAACTCATCATAAAGCGCCTCTTGACTCTTTCCTCCATGGAAAATGTGGAAGTGAGCTGCTTTTACCGGAGTAATTTCATGGTCACTAAATTGAACATATTTGAAGTCTCCCGCATCGCTCTCTTTCGCTTCAAAAAGATAACGAACACCACGATTCCCCTTCTTATAAGTCAAAATGTGCTTACCTACGTATTTATAGGTGTATTTCTTAGAAGATCCTTTTTGATAAAACTCCATTGAATCCTTATCAATCTTAATCCGATCAATATCTGTTTGGTAACCCTTGGTATAATATTCCTTATACTCAGCAGCCGTCATAGTTGGATTTAATTTTGCCTTATAATCAAAGACCTGATCCAACGTTCCATCTTGCAAGTATGGATAAACTGATTTCCAATCACCCGCATAATTTGCTAAGCTACGATCCTTCACTTGACTATCCTCGAAATAGCCCTTTTGAACCGTCTTAGAATCTTCCTCATGTTCCGGTTGAATATCCTTACCAGCTTGTGACGTTGTTTTCTCTAGCGCCTTCAGATTCTCCTTCATAACAGACACGTAGTCTTCGCCATCTTTCATTTCTTGATCCGTCAAGCTTTCCAAAGGATTTAAGACAGCCAACTCAACACCAGCTTCAGAAGACAAGGTTTTCGCCAAGGACTTAGAAGCATTTTCCTCAAAGTAAATGACCTTGATCTCATTTTTCTTGATATACTCTGTCAATTCACGCAATCGTGCAGCAGAAGGCTCGCTATCAGGTGAAATCCCTGAAATGGCCACCTGGTTTAATCCATAATCCAAGGCCAAGTAACGGAAAGCCGCGTGTTGGGTCACGAAATTCTTTTGTTTCGCATCTTTCAACCCATCCTGATAAGCTTGATCCAAAGCCTGTAATTTCTTCAGATAGGCTTGGGCATTTTTCTCAAACGTCTTTTTCTTATCTGGATAAGCTGCGACCAACTGATCACGAATCGACTCTACCATCTTCATGGCACGATGTGGAGAGAGCCAAAGGTGAGGATCATATTCATGATGGTGTTCTTCGCCCCCTTCGTGTTCATGTTCCTCTTCCAATCCAGGAAGCAAGACCATGCCCTTGGTAGCATCGATCACTTTGGTTTTCTTATCCTTCATTGATTTCAAAAGATTTGGAACCCACGTTTCCATGTTTTCATTCTCATAGACGAAAACATCCGAATCTTGAATCATAGCCCGCCCCTTAGCAGACAATTCATATTCATGAGGCTCTGATCCCGCTCCAATGAGCAGGTCTACCGTTCCTTCATCTCCGACAATATTTTTTGTAAAATCATAAACAGGATAGAAAGTGGTCATCACTTTTAATTTCCCATTTTGACTCTGACTTTTGCCACAAGCTGTCAAAACAAGTGTTAAAGCCACTAACAATAACCAACCAAATTTTTTAAAGTTCATATCTACTTCCTCAAACGTGATCCAAGATTCACAAGCAAGAACAGTGCCACAAATAAAAGCGTGATACTGGCACTCGCTGGTGTATCTGCAATATAAGACAAAATCAACCCACTAAACATCCCGATAAAACCAATGATGACCGCAATCAGCATGACCCCACGGAAGTTCTTCCCTAATTTCAGGGCAATACTAGCCGGTAAGACCATGATGGTTGAAACCAATAACGATCCTGCTGCAGGAATCATTAAGGCGATAGCAACCCCCGTTACCACATTAAATAAAATGGACATAGTCCGGACAGGAAGGCCATCTACGAAGGCCGTATCTTCATCAAAGGTCAAAATATACATAGGCCGCAAGAATAAGGCCGTCAGCACTAATACAACGAAAGCAATCACAAACAAGGCGATCACCTGTTCATCCGTAATGGTTAGGGTAGAACCAAACAAATATTGATCCAAGCTCATCGAGCTTTTCCCACCACCACGCATCAGTACCTAAAGCTAGGGCAAGACCAGTGGACATTAAAATTGCCGTCCCGATCTCCATAAAGTCCTTAAATAAGGTCCGCAAATACTCAAGAAAGACCGCAGCTATAATGACAATGATCATAGTCGAGAGCGTCGGAGAGATCCCAAGGAAAAGCCCAAAAGCGACACCCGCAAGAGAGACGTGACTCAGCGTATCACTCATCAGACTCTGCCGTCTCTAAAATCAAGAAAATCCCTAATACAGGAGAAAAAAGACTCATGGCAACCATAGCCAACAAGGCCCGCTGCATAAAATCATACTGGAATAAATCAAGCATGGTCACCCTCCCCTTCTGTATCATGGACGTTAAAACATCTCCAAGGAGAGCTCTGGTCACGAACCAAATGAATATTCCGATCCGCAAACTGGTTAACCTCTTCAGGATCATGCGTAATCATCAAAACAGATTTTTGATGGTGATGCGCACTGTGATGCATCAACTCATAAAAATCACTCTTTGTCGTCGCATCCATCCCTGTTGTCGGTTCATCTAAAACAAAAGATATCCGGATCTGAAGCAAACATCCGAGCAATGACGGCCCGCTGTTTCTGACCACCAGACAAAGAACCAATCGCCCGATCCTTGAACTCCAGCATCCCAACAGATTCTAAACTCTTTCAGAATATGTTTTTCATCGTGCTCATTCAACTTTCGAAACCAGCCTTTACGAGGATACCGACCTGACTTCACAAATTCATAGACCGTACTTGGAAATCCAGCATTAAAACTAGCAATCTGTTGTGGCAAATAAGCAATCCTTAACTTCTTTCCCTTAACATTCGTCTTTGAAATCTCAACTGTCCCGACCTTGGGCTGTAAAATCCCAAGACTAGCCTTAATCAAGGTTGACTTAGCAGCCCCATTCTCACCAGTCAGCGTAACAAACTCTCCACTATCTAAGTAGTAATTGATTCCTTCCAGAACCGGTTCTCGATCATAATAGAAACGATAAATTTGAAACCGTAATATACCTCAAACTATAACTCCTCTTCCAATAAATCTAAAAACCGCGAAATAACCCCTTGCTCATTCTTAGTAAACTTCGACAAAACATCCTCATAAGTGTGAAGGGTATGCTGATGGTGGTGCTGATGCTCTAATGCAATCGGCTTACCAATCTCAGTTAAGCGATAATAGAGAACCCGAGCATCATTCTCATCGCGATAAGTCTCCAACATCCCCTGACTTAATAAAGGGCTTTCACAGCCTTTCGTGATAGCTGCCTGACTAACATTCAATTTCTTTAGCTAAGACAGAATTGGTTAGAGATTCATCAGCAACCAGCATCAAAAATATGTTCCTGAGTGTTGGTTAATGAAACACCACTTGTACAAGAACCAACTAAAAATCTCATGCTGATTTTTCTGATAACAATAAAAATAGAATTTAAAAAAATCGATCGATTTTTGTTTGCAACTTCAGACAAAAATTAAACTCCTTCTAATTCAC